>MDSV01239155.1_pt1 | contig 34119 bp, 58 predicted proteins | sample 810851 | NCBI WGS metagenome assembly MDSV01 (sample SAMN05326640, study PRJNA326480) | marine metagenome | isolation source: seawater | place: Atlantic Ocean: North East | collected 2012 | reverse complement strand
GATAGGATAGTTATACCTATCATAGACCATAGAGGATACGTTAGAAGTATAAGCATACCAGAGAAGAATAGCCATATAAGAGTAGTCAGTACATTATAGGCTATAATAAGAGCTATAATAGATATAGTTAGTATACCAGTATATTTAATTATATTGTCCATAGATAGATTATTTAATTATATTAATCTTATATAGAGGAAAGACATATGTAGTCTTCTGAGACATCATATCGAATGTATAGGCCTTCATAGTAGTCTTACCAATGGTATCTATATTCATACCTCTAAAGCTATCCCATATACTGTAGGACATCTTATTATCGATACCATTATAGGCTTTTATCTTATAGGTCTGAGGCTTATCGTCATATGTTTTACCATACCCCACTACTATATCATCACCATCTTCTAGTGATTCAATCAATTCTCTTAAGTCTTTAGACTTGTTTACCTTGTCTGAATATGTCATAACCCTTATTATTTATACTAAATATACGAACTTTTACGCATATATCCAACTTTTTTTAATGTTTTTTTGTAGGATCTGGCAAGATATTTTCTTATATAGAGAAAAAAAGAAGAGGGAGAGACAGGCCCCTGATATAATTCTATCATATTACCTACGTTATAACCTATATCTTTTATACATTCTAATATAGTTTTATATCTCTATATGTGTATATCTTTATATTAATATATACTTATATCATAATAGATACTCTTTAGTAGATGAGTAGGTAGATAGCCTTTATTCTCAATAGATAAGCCCTTGTCTCTTGTAAGATCTCATACGATATGATATAGAGTATTAACCAAAGTCTACTATACCTCAGATACTGTCCTTTTACTTCCTTTTATTCTCTTTTAGTTAGAGAGAAGTAGGAATGTTCGGACAAAATGCGCGTGGCGACCTTCGGTCGGTGAGAGAGAAACGCCCCCCTCCCCTCCCTTCGCTACTCCTTAAACAGCTTTATCACCGCCGCTATCGAAACAGCTATCATTACAAGTATTATTAATCCTTCTACTATCATATCAATTTATCGTATCGTTCGTATATATTCTGCCAATAAGATATCTTCTTATCTATATTAAGTAATAGTCTTTCACTAAATTGCCTATGGCCTTCTTCTCCGAAATGACCATCTTCTTCTGACCATTTAGTATATGTATATGGCCATTGATAACCCTGCCCTGAGTATTCATACCATTTCCATAATATACTCTTTACACCTCTCTTGTGTAACTCCTTCTGCATACCTCTTATTCTATTAGTATATCTAATATCTAATTGATCAAAGCTTTTTGCTCTAATCTTAAAATAATAATCTTCTACTAACTTATCTTTTATTACATTATCTGCCCATGGAGTAATATCTATTTCTCCGTCTTTAGAAAATACTCGCGGGTCATCTTTAAGCTTATTATCTTCATCAGGCAAGTATAATTTATATCTCAAAGGATTAGTCATACCAATGATAGCGTAGTCTCCTTCATTTATCTTATGCATATTGATAGCTAGCTTTTCATATATCTCATCATTACCACATCCTTCTCTGGCTTTATTAATTAACTTTAACTCAAGAGCATCAGCTACTCTTTGCATCCAAGTGTTTTTAATTAACCCATTATGATTAGTAGAGAAGCTATCTCCAAAGGTCCAAAGTTTACTCATATCAATTTAGTATCATTATATATATTTTCCCAATGAGTTACTCCATTATGGATATTCTCTATTAACTTATCTGCAAAGTCTGCGTTACCTTTTCCAGACCAGTGATAATCTTTTATACCTAATTCAAACAAACTTTCATAATGATGCTTACTATGCTTTCCTATCAACTTCTTATCTGGGGTAATACTATATACTTCAGGACCGCACCAATTCCATAAGATAGAATTTATATTTCTTCTTTTAAGTTCTTTTTGTAATCCTATAAAAATATTATTATATCTGTTATGGTACCAATCATCTCCTTTACATCTTATTTCAAAGAAGTATCTAGACATAATCTTTCTTAAATCAGGTCTACCTTTTCCTAATCCCATTAAAGTCTTTTCATGAAAGGCTATATATTTAGATTTACCTCCATCAGATTTTCTCTTATAATGATATTGCATATCACCATCTGCTAAACCTGGAGTAATATTTGTCCAGTACTTAGTTACCCAATCCCAAAAATCCATTCTGCTAGCATGAGTAGAACCAATAACAACAAAGTCATTTTCTTTTATTTTATGCATTGATTCGCATAACTCTTGAATTATAGCTGAACAGCTCCATCCTCCTTTAGCTCTATTGACTAACTTATAATTTAGTTTTTTAGCTACTATATCAGTCCAGGCAGGAGGAGGTGGATTAGTAAGTTTCCATAAACCTGATCCTACTGAAAAGCTATCTCCAAAGATCCAAAGTTTTTCCATCTCTTATAAAATTAAAAAAGTAATCAGCTAAAAATTCATGACCTGCTTCATTGAAATGAGTATCACCTGGTATTAAATTATATTTTACATTCTTTTCCATCCAGGTTTGAAAATAATTAGTCCCATCAGGAGCTGGAATAAGATACTTACAATCACTAGTATCGAAATCATCATAACCAAACCAAGTCCATCCTAACGTTCTATAACCTGCTTCATTTAATAAATTAACTTTTGCTTTAAAAGAATTCATTTGCATAGTAACCATTTCTAATAATTCTTTACCATATCTAGCTACTACTTCTATCTGAGTATCTTCTGTATTTCTTAACTCTTTAAGTCTAATTCTATCAAAATAAGAAGGACTAATTATTATAATATCTTTTTGAGATAACTTATCGCTTATAAATTTTATTCCTTTTCTCCCTAAATCATCTGCATCATAATTAACTTGATAACCTAATAAATCATTATCAATCATATAATTAATTTGATTCCATCCATATCCAGGCCATGCCCTTAATGCTAAAGGATGCTTTAATTTATTAGAAAGTAAATAAGGCCAACTATATTTAGGATTAATAGGTCTTTGAAAATCATTAAAGCCTACTGAGAATGAACATCCATATACAAATAACTTATTCATAATAAACTAGAAGGTGCTTTTTTAAAATCAACTATTAAATGGACTCTATCAGTATCAGTTGGGTTATTTACTCCATGCATCTTGGTATTATCTATTTCCCATATCTCTCCTATCTTAAGATGCTTATCAATTCCATCTATAGTAAAAATAATTCCTGGGGTAGTCATAATAGGTATATGTATTCTATGCTGTACTGCAAAAGATTCAGTATCATCGTAATGAGGATTTACTTTAGTTCCAGCAGGTAATAAAGGTATCTCTGCCCTTATAATTTCTCCTTTTCCAATAACTTCATTTAGATATTCTTCTATCTTTGAAATATCTTTTTTAAACTCATTATAGAATATAGTTTCTTCTCCTCTTTCATTTTTAGAATAACTATCATCTCTTAATATAGGTATACATTTAGTAGCACCATGAAACTCTTTAAATGCTTCTTGTCTATGAGTCCAATATAACCAATCATCTTCAGTCATATTCTTAATAGAATAATGCATATCATAAGTATCGTAATACCCTAAATAATTAAATGGCTGTTTCATTCCAAGTATTTCTTAATTTTAAATTAGGTTCAAGGTATGCTGGATCTATTTTAATATCTGAATAAGTAAATTTTTTATCTTTTAATATATCTTCAGTATATTCTATAGGTATATTCAGCTCTTTAGATAATACATTAATACATCTAGTACAGTAATCTAATCTTACAGATGCTTTTTTATATAGTTTAGATTTCTTTATTATTTCAATTTTATTACTATTCCAAGGTTGATCAAAACCATGTTTAACATTATATAAAAAACCTAATGATTCTTTAGCTGAGTTTAAATCACGTCTAGTAATTAAAATTATGTTGTTAAATTTAGAAGTATAATTAGGAAAAGAATATTCATTACTAATTAACTTTACAACATCGTCTGTAGTCCATTGAATATTGAATAAGTTAGGTTCATGAACATATTTTTTATTATAGTAAGAAGCTATACCTTTGCTTATATTAGTACCAGCACATCTTTGAGTAGCTAAAATTAAGATTCCTTCTTGTTCCATAATCTTTCAAAACCAAAATAACTAACAGTTTTTAATATAGTATCTAATCCTCCAACTGCTAATCCGAATTTCCAATTACCTGAGATAAACCAACCTGAAAGTATAGTAATAGAAGTTGCTATAACTCTCCAAATTAAAGTCTTTATTAAAGTACTCTTATAACTTTCCTTCATTGCGTAGTTCCTCTCTTATTTTCGTAGCTGATATTTCTTTTATATCGCTAGGAGGAACATGCTCAATGATTTCATATCCAACCCCTCTTCCATAATTCACAGATTCTATATCAGGCACTATACTAATAAATATTCTACCTTCTTGAATTAAATCTCCTAATTCTCTTTCTAAATTCTCTAATACTTCATGAGGAGTCCAAGGTTGTTTTTCATTAGGTTCAACGTCTCTAATAGCTATCCAAACATTTTTACCTTCTTCTAATCTTTGATCGATAAGCCACCTATGACCTTTATGCCATGGTTGCCATCTTCCTATAAACATACTATACTTTTTCATGTAATCCTATATGTTTAATAATTTTATCTAATGATTCTTTTTCAGTATCTTTTGTAGTATCTATGGATACATAATCTAAGATAGGAGCTTGAAAATCTAATACATGATAAGCTTCTCTTCCTCTCATTACTTTACTTATATCGTAATGAACAAATATTTCCCACAAATACCACTTATCATCTTTAAACTCTTCCCTTTGATCTCTATAAGGTGTTACTAAAGATACTATAACATCTTTACCTTGGTTATGTAAGTAAAGAGCTATTTTCTGAGCTGCATCGATATTAGATATTCTACCTTTCATAGAATAATCTTTATTATCAAATAACTCTCTCATCTCATCTCCATCTATTCTAAATGCGTGAGGTAAAACTTCTTCTTTTAATTTATCAGCTAAAGCTGTTTTGCCAGATCCAGGCTGACCTATAAACCAGTATATCATTCTGTTATTCCATCATATGATTCAAATCTGTAAAAAACTGTTACCTCTTCGTTAGCTTTCAAAGGCCTAACTGAGTATAAAGTTCTATCTTCTGTCTCTGTATTAATATAGCAATTTGGTTCTTCGCTATGATTAATAAAGCCGCCTAAAGGAGTTCTAACCCAATCTCTTCGATTTTTATTAACTACGAATACATGAGTCTCTCCAAAGTCCGTTCCAGCAGGAAAAGCCTTTGTAGTAAATAATCCTAAACCATGTACTTTACTATCTTTAATAGTAAGTCCTTCAGGTAATGGTTTATAGGTATCTATAAATATTTTCATTGAGTAATAATTGCTATTACAAATGTTACAATAGCTGCTATAAAAGAAATAAATGCTAATTTCTCATTATTATCAGCTTGTTTTTTAGATCTACCTTGTCTGTATTTAATATCTTCTTCGGTCATATTGAATATTTTATCATTTTTTGAGTTATTTTCTGTCTTAATGCTTTAACTAAAGAATAGTATTCAGCATCCTTAGCATAAGTAGGTACTGAGTTGATTACAAATTCGGTAAATCTACTAGCTCCTTCTAATTGTTGTACATTTTCACAACTATTAATTACTTTAAGAGCTTTTCTATAATAACTTTTAAACTGTCTCATTAGAATCTTCTTTTATCAGCGATTGAATAATTTACAAGACGTGAACCAAATTCACATTCATCTACATCGACTTCAGTAACAGTTAAATAATGAGGTAAGATTTTTTTTAATTCATCTAAATCAATTATTTGCCAATATCCAAATCTTATTGTTAATCCATCTTTATCATATCCAATTTCGAAATCAGATGAACCATACCATTTTTTAATTTCTTTAAATTTTTTATATCCTAATCTCATTCTTATCTATATAAAGTTACAAATGCTCCAAAATATTTATCAAATACTTGGACCAAGTTTTCATAATCCCCAGATGTCATTTCATCCTTAACTTTATCCCATGGCAATCCTATTTGCTTGGAATAATTTTTAGCATGACCTAGTAACACATAAGCATTACCATCAGGTCCTGTAAGGTCGATTTCAATCGTACCTTTATATTTCTTTTTTTTAATTGCCATCTTTATCTCTTTTTAGAGTAAAGCCTATAACTGGTTTATACCCGGTTAATTTATCTTGTTGTTCTTGTAACGTATTTTTTAACGAAACTATATTATTAACATCAGTTTCTTTATTTAACCAATCGGCTACTAAATACGTTAGCAAATGATTTTTAATATTATTTATCATAACCTTTTTTATTTATTTCTTACTTCGTTTAACAAATCTGCTATTACTTCTCTAGCAGTATTAATATCTCTAGTATCTATAGCCTCTAAGGCGTCATTAAGACGCCAATGTAGATGCTCTAAATTCATAGTTATTTTTCTATCTCCGTACATATTAAAATAATTTTAACTGTATAGGTTGATTAGATAGATCTATTTTATAAGCCATATCAACTTTTCTAGTAGGTCTAAACTCTTCACCTACATTATCGATTAGTACACCATCTTTAACAGTAAAAGCATGCTTACTAACTCCTACTACATAAGTACCTTTAGGATTATCTTTGATAAAAGATTTAACAGTCTTCTTTCTATCTATTAATTCACCATAAAGTTTATAAGTATTAGTAATTCTAGATTTAGGAAGTACTTTAACTTTAAAGCTTTTAGTACCTATATTCATACCTTCTTCTTGAAAACCAGCCATAGCTTTGACTATTTCATGATTCTCAGTACCTTTATTAGGTTTTCTATTAAAAGTTTTTTTAACGAATTCATGAGAAGTATCATAATCAGTATCTGTAGCAGCAGCCATTGCTCTTACAAAACAATCATTTTTCTCACTCTTAGCTATTTTTGAAGAGTTATAGCCTTTAATCTCTTTTGAACTATATTTAATCATAACCTTTATTATTTATATTTATACTTAAATATACGAACTTTCCGGCAGGATTCCAACTAATTCACTAAGTTTTTTTTACTTAATTTTATGTTTTTTCTTATATAATTCTATAAAATCTTGACCTACTCCTATATCTAATATCTCTGCTGTTGCAGGTATATACTTGCCTTTATGGTCTTCTAAAATAGGATCTGGATTACGGAAATTAGTAAATACTTTTATCCTTTTTTGACTACCCCATTTACGTTTATACACTACTACAATTGTTGGTCTAAATATCATCCAAATATTTCTACTTTGATATCTTGCTGCATTTCATAACCTCTTTTAGCTAATTCAAATCTACCTTGACTTATCATACCTCCCCAACCACAATAGTATACTAAAGGTTTTTTAAGCTTAGAATTATTAACTTCATATAAAGCATGTTCATCTACTAACGGAAGATAATGATCATGAACATAACCTTGAAGCATACCTTTTTTCTTTTCTCTTGATAAAGTAGGAACAAAAGAGAATTTATCTAATCTTTGCTCTAACTCTTTCATTTCTTTATAATAAGGTATATCTTTAAAAGTTCTGGTACCAAAGAAAAGCTTAACATGCTCAGTTTTAATATTATTATTAGCTATCCAATTTACCATTGAACGGAAAGGACTAATACCTGAACCAGTACTTATAAAATATATATCTCTATCTATTTCTTTTGGAAGAGTAAATACTCCCATTGGACCTCTATAAGGTAATTCATCTCCTACTTTACATCTTTTAAAAAGATATTCTGAGGCTATACCACCTTTAAGGTATGTAACTATAATTTCTAATTTATTGGTACCGTTAGGGTACGAAGATAAAGAATAATTTCTAGGATTTAAACTTCCATCTTCACCTGGTATACCTAATTGTATAAGTTGGCCAGGAACATATTTTATCTCATCATAAAGAGGATTTTCAATAACGAATCTCCAGTTATTAGCAGTCTCTTTAATTATTTCTCTTACTACTCCTAATTCCATGGGCCAAACCAATGTTCGATGATAGTTAATACCCAAGTACCTAAACTATATGGCCATAACCATGTATGAAACCATCTTTCTCTATTTTTCCATGGTTGCCCATACCTACCTTCTAAATGAGTAGTAGTATACCACTCCATATAAAGGCACCATACAGCACCAATTAAAAAATATACTAGTATTATTTGTAATATTTCCATTTTATCTAGGGTTAGGAACTAATCTAAAAGTACAAGCTGGTCTTCCATTTATAATTGGCATACCAAATTCATCATACTCTATACTCTTAACTTTAGTTCGTTTATTTTTAAAGCGACCTACCATAATAGTATCACCTTCTTTAACATCTATTTTAATCATACGTAATTCTATTTTCTATCTCCAGCATTTCTTGCTGTAGTTTTTGAATTTTTAATTTATTATCTTTAGATTTATCATATTTTAAATCTATAATCTCATTAATTATTTCATCTAGTCTTTTTTTATCTAGATGTTCACTCAAATTATCCATTATCTTGTCTGTTATAATCGTCTTCTATTCTAATAATATCATCTTCACCGAAATAAGTTCCGGTCTGTACCTCTATGAACTCTACTTGTTCATCAGTTTCATTCCAAGCTCTATGGCGAGAGCCTTTTGGAATTCGTATCGATTCGCCATATTTTCTAAATACTTTTTCGTCATCTAAAACTATAGTAAGTTCTCCTTTAACTATAGTCCACACCTCAGCTCTTTTATGATGATACTGATAAGATAATTTCTGCCCAGGATTAACTACTATCTTTTTAACTTTACAATCTGGTCCATCGTAAAGAACAAAGTAACCTCCCCAAGGTCTTATGTCGTGCTTGTTTTCCATAAAACTTGAATACCTATAAGGATGAAACATAAACTTAAACTAACCCAAGTCTTTAGATTCATACCTTCACTGAAATAAAAATTCACAAATAAAGCATACTGTAGCATACCAATACTGAATCCTATAAATCTAGCAGGCCATAATAAGCCTTCCATAGCATCAACTGTATACTTAGTGCCCCATATAAAGAAAAATGAAATAACAAAACCAGCAGCGGCTACTAACCATTCATTTTCTCTAAAACTTTTCCATAAGAACTGTCCATTTAATTGGTACCATACTAAAATATGACCTATTAAAAAGCACAAAATTCCTAATGTAAGATCTTTTATACTCATTTATTTATATAAAATTAATTTTAATTCAGGATTATCTACTTTAGATAATACCCTTTCGATTTGCCTACCTCGAGGTCTTTTTCCTATTCTTTTATAGGTGTAACCACCAACTGAAATATCATCTCCTTTGATTTCTATTTCTGATAATTTAAAATTCATCTTTGCTGATGGAACATAAAATTGGTCTTCTGTCATAAGAATTAATTTGGTTATACTATAATATACGAAAAAAAATGCAGAAATACAAATTATATCACTGTTTTTACCTGTGATGATAAACCGTAATTTCCATACAATTCTTCATCTTCTTTTATATCTCTTAAAGCTATTCCAGTGCTATGATCTACATTACCTAACTCATATAATGTATTAAGCATACATAAAGGTTGAGTAAAAATAAAGTTAGCATCTTTAACTAATTTAAAATGAATTCTAGAACCATCATCTTCAATTTGATTACTAAATAACTTTAAAACAAATGAAAGAGTTTTAGGCATAGTTCTGGCTTCTCTATAAGTTATAGAATATACACCGGTAGGACCATCCCAAGGTTTAAATATCTCTTCCCCCTTTTTAATATCAACTAAAGCAAATAAACCTACTCCATGGGTATTACTTCTTTTTAAATAAAATTTAACATGATTTTTTAAATAACTAATCGGTGTCATATTGCACTAGTTTTAATTTTCTTTTTCCATTCATTATCTATTAAATAAGTCCAATTAATAGTATGACCTTTTTCAAATGTTCTTGGATATTTTAATCTATGTTCATTATTAATTTCAAAATAATGACTATTAAGATCTTTAGGATCTCTTATACCATGATAAGAGTAAATTGATAATATACAACCTGGATTAGCAACCATTTTAGCATACTCTTCAAATTTAGTGTAAGTTTCAGGTCCTTCACCGTAAGTATCCATAAAAATACCATCATAACTATATCCTTCTGCTGCTAATTTTGGAATAATATCTATCCAATCACCTAATATTAAATTAAAGTTTAATTTTTCCTTATTATCTAAAAATGCTTTTTTATATATCTGAGGGTTTATTTCTATGCAAGTGTAATTATTTACTCTTTCATAAATTGCTTTAGCACTATAACCTAACCCAAATCCAATATCTAATATCTTACCTCCGTTTTGACATACAACACTTGAATAAGCTTTCATTAAATCTTCTGAAACAGCATCCATTACTACCTGATTCGGGTTGTTCTCGTAGGTTATTCTTGTGTCTGTAATAGTTACTTTCTGATCTTTCATATTTTACTTACTTCTTTCATTGCAGTTATATCACCCTGGAATTTAGCAGTACCAGCATAGTGTACGTAAAACGGATTAGCTTGTCTTAACGTTGTAGAGTAGTTAGATCTTGTAGAATTAAAATAATTACAAAGAATAGTAAGTAAGTATTGTGCTCCAATAGCAGTACATTTCTTAAGGTTTAATTCGTCTCTATGTTCAATACAAAAAGAATGAAATTTATCCCATCTATCAATATAAGTACTTTTTAATTCTTGATCATTAAATTTTAAAATACCACAATTCATAACATGTTGTCTAAGATTAACCCATTCCGGAATTACTTTTTTAATCCCTAATTCAGTTAACTTATTTATATCTTCAGAATAAACCAAACTCCAATTAGCTATTTCCCATGCATCAAATAATACATCTGATACTTTATCTATATTTATTCTTTCATGGAATAATATATCACCGTCACATAATAAGTAATCATCAGTCCTTTCTTTTAAAGGTACAAATTTAAAACTATCCCAAAACTCATACTTATGAAAATCTTTATCTACCCAATGAACTTTATCAGCTATATTATCAAACTTATCTGAGTTAGTATACATCTCTACATTATAACCTAATGCTTGACCTCTCTTTAAAGCTTGAGTATAGAATCTTAACAGTTGTCTATATTTAGCTGGTTTAGTTTTTTCGTTTAAAGTTTTATCGAAAGTAAATACTAATGTATTCATAATAACCCTTTTTTTATTTCTAAATTCTTATTGAAAAGCCATATAACTATACTCCATCTTTCTCCTTCTTCTATCTTAGTTACTTCATGTTCTACATTAGGCCAAAACCATCCTATATTTCCTGCTCCATAATTTAAATCTTCAGTATCGGTTTTAAAAGTACCTCCTTTATAACTTTCATTTAAATTACCTACTCCTACTAATCTGATACCTTCATGATAAGTATCATTATGTCGATATAAGAAACCTCCTTCAGGGTACTTAATTATACTAGTACTAATTTTAACATCAGTTTTTAATTTAAACTCGGTTAAAGATTCTACTGAATGTTTAATTATATCGTAAAGGTATTCGAAATTATCAGGTCTTATGTTACAGAAAGTTTGAGAGCTTACTCTCCGAGAAGGAACATCTACATTTTCTCCTCTAAAACCTTTACCTAAAGTAGATTTAACTAACTTTGGTTTAGCGTATTCGATAAGATCATTGCACTGATCTACAGTAAGTATAACATTTTGACCCAGAAACATTTAAGACTTTTTATGAATGCTTTGCTTTAAAATAAGCTATAAAGTTAGATATTGTTGCGTCTACTTTAGTTTTATCAGCAGAGCTAAGTGCTCTTGTACTTCTTGTCTTTACTTGATCGTATGTAAGTGTTTTATAAACGTCAGCCATTTTATAAATTATTTATTAATTGTTTAGGTTGTCTTTGATACTTTTCGTTAAGTTCTTTATTATCTCCTAAACCTGAAGCTATAAGATCTTCTACTATATAAGTATGTTCTCCTCCTTCAACTTCTAAGTTATAGAATTCATTTACAAACTTCCATTCAAAAGTATCGATATAGTCTTTAGCAGCCATCCATCTACCATGTATGCATATTGGATGATTACCTTCTACTTCAGTATCGTTATATTTGTATACTGGCATCATATCATTTACTGGATGTATAAGAGCATCTTTTACTATACCTTTTTCACCTGTCTTAGTTTTTACTTCATCCCCAACTTTAACTTCTTCGATTGCTTTTGTAGAACCATCAAACATCTGAACTTGAGATCCTTTTCCAAAGCAAGCAAAAATACCCCACCTGTTATGAGCTAATATTCCGTTTGCATAGAAGTTATTATTATCAGCTATTTTAGATAAATTAAATACTGGTACTTTTTCGTCTGGAAGTAATATCTCAGATATCTCTAAATAATATCCTGCACTTAAGTAAACTTTATCTCCTACTTCAATCTGTGCAACATCTATCCCACTATCTTGTTTAGTAAGTTCAGGATTATAAGATGCATATCCTTTACCTTCTACATATAATGGATGATCATAAGTTCCTACTAAAGATCTTACATCTTCAACAAATTCATATTGTACAACTGATTGTTCTTCGTTTTTATGAAGTACTTCTTCTACTTCTTTATATTCATTCTCTTTAGTATCGTGATTGAAAGTTAATACTTTCTGTCCTTTTTGAATGTCTTCTATATTTTTAATTTTATCTCCTTCTACATCAATCTTAGTTCCTGCTATAAAACAAGGAGCATTGTGAAGAATAAGATTAGATCCACTTACAATATAGTTATCAACATCTTCTACTGATAGCTGAATAGTATAAGCATCAGATTCATTAGATAAAATTTCTACTTCAGTTCCAGTAATAGATTTTTTATTACCAGCACTATCAAAAATATCATATCCTGATAAAACATCTCTAGCAGTCATATAAGATATTTCGTTTGAAGCTGTATTAAGAGTTAATATTCTATTACCTCCACCAACTCTTAAAATACTTCCGTCATTTAAAGTTAATTTTCTAATAGAGTTAGATCTAATACTTTGACTAACTGCACCTTGTAATATTGAAGATGTAGAATACGAACCATCTGGTAGGTTAGGACCTGCTACAGACCACTGACCTAAAGTAACATTACTATCAGTATCAGGAGAACCGCTTACAAAATAAGAATCGTACTCACTACCAACTACTGCAGCAGAAGCTAAATGTGATCCACCTGCTTCTAAATTTACTCTTTCTTCAGTAAATATTCCATCATCATCAGATATATCATTAGTAGCGTATTCGAAATAATGTTTCTTACTTACTTTATTAGCAAATAAATTATCATCTACTGAAATAGCATCTGTAGGAACATCTAATAGAGCATCAATTTCGTATTGAGCTAAATTACATATTGATAAATCATCTCCATAGACTACTTGGAATGATCTTAATGCACTTACTTTACTTGCTGAACCACTTCTATAGTAGTTACAAATAATATTACCTGTGTTTGATATTGCGTCTTTAAACCCACCAACTCTTCCTGCATTATCCATAGAAGAGCTTCCTATTTTATACCAACCTAATCCTAATTTAATAGCACTAACTGGTCTGACAACTGCATCAGGAATATTAGCATCATTTATATCATTACCTAAAGTATCTAATTCTCCTAAAGAACTGGAGTGATATACTCCTATTGTTGAAGCATTATCAGAATTATCGTTATATAGTTTGTATAAGTTAAAATCAACTTTTGCATATGTTGAATCTAAAATTGCATTTTCATCGTAAGCTAATCTTAGAATAAATTTGTTTGCAGCATCAGATATAGAAGTTGGGTAAACTGTTGAATGTTCTTCTTCAGTTTCACTCCAAGTTGTTACTGAGCCTACATTCGCTGCTACAGAAGCTGACATTGCAGCTACTAAAGGTTTGTGGAATCCTTTAAATACTACATGAACTTCTGATATATTGTTAGATGATAATACGCTATTGAAATCTGTAAAATCGGCTACTGAGTCGATTACACTATCAATTAGGGTAGTATCTGTGTTGATTTCTAATAACCTCGGATTACCAGAGCCATCTTTAACGAAATCTGCTGAGAATAAAGTACCTTTCATTTTACTAGTCTAGTTTTATTATAAATATCGTTTAATACCTATTTCTTAATTTAATGGTCGAGTTATACTTTCACTAATTAAAGTTTTAAATTTAGTAGTGGACCAACCATGATCTCTTCTTATATAATGGATTGGTATATTTAAATCAGAACCTGTAAATTCTTTATCTTTATAGTCCTCTCCTAAAAATCGAATGTCAAAATGATTCTCATATAAATAGACGTATAATTCCTTCTCGGTTTTATAAGGTACAGTATAATATACCTGATTTAATGAGCTGATCATTTCTAATCTATCTTCTATAGGAAGAATAGGTTTTAACTTCATTGGTCTTTCCAACGAAGGATCTTCATGAACACAAACAAACAACTTATCACAATGATTAGCTGCTTCAGTAAACATTTTTATATAACCTGGATGAATAACATCAAAGGCACCTGCTATAACCCCGAGTACAAGAGATGTCTTATCCATGCTATCATTCCATTGAAATTTAGTACTACTAAGTTCCATTGTTTTCTTGATGATGTTTGTATCATTACACATATAAAACCTGCAATATATAATACAGGTTCTATTGTCCATTGAGCTGCAATTAAAAATCCAGCTCCCATATAACCTACTCTTGATGCAAACTTCTCATACGAAGTAAGCTTCCTTCTGTAAGCCAAAAACCTTAGAAAAGATCTATACCAGCGAAACTCACACTTTTTACAGGTGAGCTTTTTAGCTGTTTTATACATCCATTCCGGTTTGTCTTTATTGCATTTATTGCATTTCCTCTTTGCCATCGCAGCCCTTTTTGTGCATAAACCATCCTCCACATTTACATTTCACATAATGCACGGCCATCCCGATAAAAGGAAAGGAAGCAGCGGCAGTCCAAATGTTTGGATGCCAGTGCTCTCCACAAAATCCTAAAGCGTGTTTTATTACTTCTACCATATATAATAATTAGGCTGCAACTAACGAAGTAGCCAATTTAAATAAGTCTTGATTTACTTTTAAATCTTTCTCAAACGACTTAATCGCTCTTACTTTTCTTACTTTAGCACCTCTTAAAGCTGCACTAAAATCTCCTTGAGTAATTTTCTCTTGAACAATATTAAATACCTTCCAAAGATCATCACCTTCGTCTTCTTTTCTTTTAGGTTCTAAAATATCTTCTATAGTCTCTTCGTCATAGTCAAACTCTTTTGCTTCTTTAGAATCAAGAGTAATACCAGCTCTGATTAACATAGCATCTAAAGCTAATTTATTTTTTTCTTCTTGAGTAAGAGTTCTAGCTTTCATCTTATTAAGAACTTCTACTTTATTAGGAAGATCTTCTACAGCTTTATTTACTACTGCTCTTAATTCTGAAAAAGTATATCCTTTATGTCTAATCTTAAAATCACTAAATTCTTCATCAGCAATAACTAAACCATTAGAACAAACTAATCTATAGATACCTACTTTAAATTGAAAAGCATTAAATCCATCATGAGAGTTAGTCATAATAATTCTAGGAAAAGCATCATCACCATCATTACCTTTAATCATAATATCAGGATTCTGGAATGTAATCATATGCTTACTAAAAATAGTTGCATTACCTTTAGATTTTCTCATTGCCGCCGTAACAGGCTTCCACCCTAACTCTGCTAAATCATCTATAATAGTTTCTGAATTAACATGAAGGTATTTTTTACTAACATCAGGGTTAGTAGGTTCAGTTGCGAAAACTACAGGAGCGAGTTCTCTGATTTGATCTTTAGTTAAGTATTCTTGAACTTTACTATTATCAAAATTTTGAATTAAATCTGCCATAACTTTTATTTATTAATTTATATACTTAAATATACGAAAAATATCTTTGTTAGGCAACTTATTAAACAAGTTTTTTTCCGGAAATACCTTCCGATACTATTGACCAACTACCCCAATGAAATGCTTGTAAATTCCTAATAAAGGTATCCCATTCTTTATTATTATCTTTTACCTCTACTCTATTATTTTTATCTAAAATAATTTTTAAATCTTCAGGAATATTTTTTTGATAATCGTACCAAAAACCAGTATCATTTCTTCCTCCCATATAATGAAAATAAATAAAGAGCATATTTTCTCTATTTAAACGTTTAATTTTTTCATTATAAACTTTATATGATACTCCAGGTCCCCAATTCTCTAATTGAAATGCTACAGTCATTAAAGAAGTTGCTTCTAAAGGTTCTAAAAATCCTGCGCTTAATCCTACTGCTAATACATTATGCATATATACTTCTTCATAACTACCAGCATCAAAACTTATATTTCTTCCTAATTTAGCTTTAGGATAAAGTTCAAGTATTTCTTCCCAAGCATCATCTGAATTTATATATTCATTATTGAATAGATAACCTCCAGCTATTTTTTCTTGAGTTGGTATTTCAAACATCCAACCAAATCTACCTGCAATTGCATAGGTTACTTCTTCTCTTATCAATACTCCATCTTTATCAAACCCTCCTCCATCTCTTCTTTTAGGAAGCATTTGGTAATGCTCTTGAGGTAAAGAAAAAGTAACTCCTTGATTAACTTTTAAATGATCTTGATAACTATTCCATTTGTTACCTTCTTTTTTACCTATAAGTAATCTTTTGAAACCTGAGCAATCAAATACAAAACTACATTCTATATCACCTTTATTAGTAATTAATTTAGTGATATGTAAATCTTTATTTTGAAGATGAGTTAAATATTCAGCATCAATATGTTTGATGCCTCTTTTTAATCCTTCTTTCATTAAAAATTTAGTAGTGGCGTTAGTATCTAAATGAATAGCATAACCATGGTTGCCCATCATATCTGAGAAGTTATGATAGTATTTATTATTTACAGCTCCATTCCAGTTCTTAAATAATATTCCTGTCTTTTTTGTAGCTTTTAATTCTTTAAATAAAGTACGTTCTGAGAAACCTAATGATTGAAGTAAGTGAAAGTAATTAGGAGTTGTTCCTTCTCCTACTCCAACAGTTCCTATTTTAGAGCTTGCAACGACAGTTACATCGCTTTCAGGATATCTATCTTTTATATATAAGGCAGTAGTCCATCCGGTATTACCTCCTCCTAATACTACTACTTTAGATAAATCTTGTTGATAAATATCTACCATACTTTAGCTGCTTCTAATAATTTCCAAGTATCAATTTGTTTATCAGAAATATCTTCATCTTGTATTTCATATTCGTGATAAAATTTTAAACAAGATTCTAAAGCTTGAACCCACTCTTTTCTAGGAAGAGATATTTCATATGCAGTATCGACATCATCAAAGGTAATAGAAAAAAGCGTTGCAGAACTGCTAGAGCTTTGCATTGCTTTCTCTATTCCTAATACGATTGCATCAGTAACTTTAATATTTTTAAGTTTAAATATCGATTCAAACTCAGTAGTATTTTTAAAATGTAACTTTACCATAACGATTAAATATACGAATTTTTAATTAAAATTCAAACTGTACCCTGAAAATAATTCCATGTAAGTAGTCATTTTAGTTCCAAATCCATCTTTAAATTCATAACCTTTTCTAAAAAACTTTTTTACATTACCTTGACCAGCTAAATGTGCAGCAGCTAGTATTCCAGATTCAGTAATATAAACTCCATGAATAGTTTTATTATCATATTTGTCTATATATTTTTGGAGTTTTTTCTTATTATGGGCTAATAGCTTTTGCATTGCCTCTTCCTGAATATAAGGGCTGTTTAAAAATTGTTCTCTAGTTAATTTATATCCCAAGCCTTTTAGAGTAGATTTACCAAATTGGTATTTACCCATATAGCCATACGTATTGACAATAAGATAATTATTGTTTGATTCTTTTTGACCTATAGCGTCTAAAAAATCATCGTGACCTTTTGCAATAATAGCAATAGGTTTATCCTCTATTTCTACTTCAATAGGAACAATAGGATAAGTTTCCAAAACTAACGGCTTCATACTATACATTGATGGAGCGTAACTTTTGGTGATTGTAGCAAAAGCCATTAATGTAAACATACTTACAGACATAGCTATTACTTTCGAAGTGTTTCTCATAAAAAAATGTTTGGTTAAACTAATTGAAGAGATCTAGGAAATCAGTCCCTATATCTTTTCCACGTAATTTTTCATTACGTTCGTGCTGTTTTACGAGGTCATCAGCAACTTTTCTTTCGAGGGGTTTACGTTTCTTCCAAGTAGAAAATTTATTTGTCTTCTTCTTTGGCATATTCATAAATAGTATTATTGCCTAGAGATATACTCCTCTCCAGGATTTTTTTCTTCATAGAGACCTAACTCTTTTAAGTGCTCTATATGATGTTCATCTAGTTCCCAGTTAAAATCTTCACCATGCTTCTCAACATAATCTTCCATTTTAACTACTTGTTTATCAGTAATAGGACTTACTCCATATAAGAAAGAACAATTATAACACATCATTTCTATATTATCTAAAGTAAAGTCTTTTTTATTTCCATTTTTATGATGGAGTATTAAAGGAACTCTGTTATCTACAACTCTTCTTTCATTGAAGCCACATCTCTCACAACACTCTTCTACTAATGCTTCAAATATTAACCTCTCTTTGATCTTCTGAGGATCAAAATGAGTTGCGGGCACTCTTCCTTCTATTAAATCTATAATAGGAGGTTGCTTACCTTTACCAGAAAGAAATTTCGGTATACCCTTACCAGCTTGATTCTTATGAGCTTCAAGTAAAGTCTCACCATCATCATTCTTATACATTTTAGCGTATTTTTTATAATGATTATAAGATACATGAAGATATCTAGCCGCTGCTCGATTAGATCGAGTCTGTGACATTGCTCTTAATAAATCTTCTTTGGTAAGTATTTTAGATGGTCTAGCCATTAGGTTTTTCTTTGATTAAATCATCTAAGATAGATTTTTCCTCTTTTTGAGGAGAATTATCTTGAACGTAATCATCAGGATCTAACATGCTTTTTACCTTATCATTAAATGACTGAGATACATTTGTATCATCTTGATCAAATGCAGAAGGATCAAATGATCTTCCCTCAGCTCTTGCTTCTACTTCAGCAAGTTTTCTTGCAGTAGACCTGTCCATAATCATTATATCATTCCATGTATGATCTCCTGATCCATATACCATTGTCTTCGCAACCTTACCTTCAACTGTAGAACAATTAACACAGAAATTATATCCGTATTTAGTTAATCTTAGTTCCGGCATTGGCTCACCACACTTAACGCATGGTATCATTTTCAAGTCTTTTATGTTCATCGTGGATTTAGATTTTATAGTATTATACATATAACCATTTTAAAGTTCAATACTATAAAGATACGAAAAAAAATGCAGAATTACAACTAAATTGCTAGGTTTTTTATTACTTCCCAAACCTGTTCAGGAGTTTTAAAGGCAACCGTTTCTTCCTTATTTTGCTTAGTTTTGAGAACAATAGTGCCGTCCCATTCCTTATCAGGTGACAATTCATAGATGTAAAGATTTAAAAGATTAATTTGCTCTTTGGAAAATGCAATACGTAACAAATTTTCAAAAACCTGAAAGAACTTATCTTCATAAGTAGTAACGTTCATACCAATTTCGGTTTCTAAGAAGTCTCTTCTAGTTTCGATCTCTTTGATTAGTTTAACCGTATCTACAAATAGTTTTTTATTCATAGTTTCTACATCTGGTTGACGACTATAGATGCGATAAGAGAGTGCATGAGTAGATTTAAGTACTTCTCTTACTCTTTCTTTGTGCTTTGTCATAAATATATGAAGTTTAAACTTCTGGCTCAGCATCTGGGTTTTGACCAGATAAAGCTTTTCTGACAATCTTATCAAAGTATTCTATATAAATAAAGAATCCAATAATAGTTTTGTCTTTTAGATTTCTATCTCTTTCTACTTTTAATTCGTAATTCTGTAACCCTGATTCAAGTCTAGATTCAAGCTCAATTGCTATATCATTCTGCTCAGTTCTGGTTAATTTACCAAACTCAGTAGGAATAAATTGAACTTTAACACCTTTCTTATTAGGATCCTCATTAGTATCAATCTTCAAAAAGAACTGATGACCTGCAAAATTAATTTTAGCAGCTTCAGAAATCACTTGTCTAATATACTTTTCGGCTAATGACATATAGATATTTTGTTATATTAATAAATAGATTATTATCCAAATAACATACCTTTGGATTTATCTACTTCTTCTTTTATTATTTCGTGAGACAATATTTGTCTATTTCTCTTATACTGGTCTATTGACCAATCGATTCTATCTGTAAGGAATTCGAAGATGTATTCTTCTCCATCAGCTTCTACAAATTTTACTTTATATTTTTTCATGCTCATATCACTTCTATTATTAAGTTACCTAGTTTAAATTTACCTTTATCTACGTTTTGAGTATCTAGAATTTCAGCTAGCTTCTGTAAATAAATAAAGTCTTGTTGAGTAAAATTGTTACCATCTACTTCAATTAATATTGAATTTTGTTTTTCATTATCAAAAGGTTTTATTCGATCCCATAAGTTAGTAACAGTATTTTGCTGCTCTTTTTCTATATAATCCTTATAGTTTAAAGAGGTATATAACGTGTCTGCCCAAGGTTCTAACATCTCTATTAATTCAGGTTTATCGTTAGTTAATATAATACCTCTATCGTATTTTTTCCAAATAATAGGATACTGGTACTCATCGTTCTGTATCCAATCTCCCCACTTACGAATAAACTCTCTTCGACATCTATCCATAATTATCCTGTAATCTGGGTTTTCTATTCCTACTCCTTTATTCCATCTATGTCCTCTACAAGTCATATGATAACAGAATGAATCTCTAGACTGTACCATTTCAAAACCTGCTTGAATCCATCTATTAAATATATCTGAATCTTCATATCCGAAAGGAGCAAATCTTTGATCATGGCCTCCTATACTTAAATGATCTTCTTTATACAGCATCCAAGGAGCAAATATACCTCTAGTAGTTTGATCTTTTTGTACTTTACTTTCTTTAACTATAAAGTCTTCAAAAGCATCCCACATAAACTCATCTGCTTCCATACCAAAGTTTCTAACTACCTTTTCTTTACCTTCAGGATGTATTGGTGGTTCTATTCTAGTAGCACATACTACCTTACCTTTTTCTAAATGCTTTAGCATATTTTCAAAGTAACCAGGACCTATTACCATATCAGAATGTAAGATAGAAACTATATCAGTTTTAGCTCTTCTCATACCTTCATCATACCAATAGGTATGTCCTTTTCTTTCTTTATCAATGATAACTGTTAAATTATCATTACTTAAAGACTGTAACCATTCGTCTGTTCCATCATTAGATGCATCATCTATGATTATTATATCAACATCTCCACCATACCTTAAAAGACTTTCATAAGTATTCTTAGTATGTTCTAGAGTATTATAAGATGGTACTATTACTGTATGCCGCATATCATTCCGTATTGATCTTTTTGAGGTAATCCTCCCCATTTTTTATAAAACTTCTCAGCATTTATCTTTTCGTGTTTACTTTGCCTTTCAGAAGTTTGATTATTATTTTCTTCTAATCTATGACTTCCTCTAGCTCCAAAATGCCATACAATCGATTTAGTAGGCATTAAAAATAGTCCTCCTTCTTTCAACATTCTCCAAAATAAATCATAATCATCCCAACTAGTAGGAGCAAATCTATCATCGTTACCTCCTATTCTATCCCACCAAGTCTTTTTAACTAAACCAGATACTCCTTCTCCTTTTGGTATTTCAAAGTCATTTTTTTCAGCTATCTGATTAGCATACTTAATCATATCTTCAGGTCTAAAATCATCATAGTAAGCTCCAAAAGCTTCTTTAGGAACGAAATGAGTTCCAGGTCTATCATTATCGTTAAACATATTAGGTTCTATTCTAAAAGAGTTAACCCAAAGTTTTTCGTTATCGTACTTTTCATGTAACTTTAATAATTCTAAATCCCAATTAGGAGTAACGTAAAAGTCTGAATGTAGAAACATAATATACTCTGTCTTTACATTTTCAGCACATATATTCATTCCAGGACCAATTCCAGAAGGATTTAGATCTTTAATTATAGGAGTTAATTTAAATTTATCTTTATTCTCTAATAACCATTCATTCGTACCATCATCGTTAGATTCATCTGAATGAATAATAAAAGGAGCATCTTTATAATAAGAATACTTTCTAACTGATTCAACAGCTAGTTTTAAATAATTTAAGTTTTTAAATGTACTTATACAAAATGTAAATTTATCCATTAGTACTTTGTTGTGTTTCGTATAAAAATTTATTCATTACTGCAGTACTTAAAGTAGCGTACTCTTTAAATACTTTATCATTTCTTGTAGCATCAGTATTAGTTCTTTTTAAAGGATGCCAATAGTTATGTCCTTTTAATCTAGTCTTAACACAGAACTGAGGTATACCTTTTATTCTAAAGAAGTTTTCAGCACAACTATCTTCTCTAACAAAATGCATTCCAGGAGCTATAAAAGGAGTTGGCAGTCCTCCAGATAGACACATTAATGAACCGTCTATTTTTAAATCAGGTAAACCTACTACTTTAACATCTCCTGATTCATCGTTAAATTTATCTAATTGTTCTTGGGTAATATAGTCTTTATATTTTAAAGGAGCTTCTAATAATTCTATACAATCTTCTTTATGTGGATCACATTGACAAGGTTTATCCCATCCTAATAATCTTTCATGTGTAACTATATCCCAGGTATTATCCCACATTGGTCTAGAAGCAAAACATAATATATGAGGTTGTTTTATTTGTAAGTTAGCTAATACATAAAAGAAATCTCTAGGTAATAAAGCATCACTCTCACCCCAAACAGTATATTTATAATCTTTTTCGTAAGCTTCTCTTCTCCAATCAGCAATATTATAAAAAGGATCTTTATCTTTCTTATAGTATATTTCTACTCCTTTTCTTTTCAGTACTGGATGATCTATGAAAGGATTAATACATTCTATTACAGAACCTTTAGAAGGTTTTTCTACATATGTTTGTAAGTTAATACAAAATGCTAACTTAACATTAACATCTGGTACTACATCTAATGCTTGTTGTAAGGAATCTAAGGTCTCTCTAACCATCTTTCCTTCGTACCACATTATATGCATTTGAAATAATATCATGACCAGTTGCTTTGTAAAATTATACCTAAGTATGTTTGTTTAATTTTCTCTTCATCTATCCATCCTAATCCTTTTTCGAAATCATGAAGCTCTTTCCAATGGTAAACTTTAAATAAAGGTCCACAAGGAACTATATCTATACTTTTACCTGCTAGTAAATACTCTCCATAGGTAAGAGTTTCTCTGAAATGTATTCCAAATTGGTTTTTTATAGCAAATTGAAATTGTTCCATTTGTAAGTTATTATGCTCTAAATAATTTTTAAAGAAATCTTCTATAACTTTTCTATTCCATAAATGAGGATTAGGACCATAGTCATAAATTCTATTAGATTTACCTCCAAATATTTCTCTGTAAGCTCTTACTGCTTTAGCATAACCAGTCTTAGAATAATCTCCTCCTTTTAAGTAAGCTTCATATTCTGATACTTGAACATTCTCATGAATAATAGTATAAGGTATATTATCATATGCTATGAAATCAGCATAAGTAAATGGTCTAATAAAGTATGCATCTGAATCAACTAATAAGATATTTTCAGCTTCTATTTTACCGAAGACATGAAGCTTAATTAGCATCTGTTCTTCCCAACCCGGCATAGGATTCTTAGCTTGATATATTTCTTCGTCAGGTATAAAAGTATACCCTTCAGTTCCTATAATACTTTCTAATCGTTTACTCTCTCCTTCTTTACAAGATATATAAAAAGGTATATTTTCGTTATTATACTTTTCTATACTTTGTTTTAATCTAAGTACTCTATTAAAGTCTCCTAAATAAGTTTTACAGTAAATTGCTAATTTATCCATTATAAATCTTCTAAAGTAATTCTTTCAAACCTTTTATCAGCAGGGTTGGTATTAGATAATATACGAAAATTAATTTTATTATCCAAGAACCAATCATACATTTCTTTAGTACAGTTAATAGTTTCTTTTAACTCTACATAGTCTGGACCTGCACCTGCATGTACTCCATTAGCATATAAATCTTCAGCATGTTCTTTTCTCCAATCATCATCACCTAATTTATATCCTCCTTCAGGTTTAAATTTATTTAAGTCTCCTATATCCCATCCTATAGTTACTATATCTTTACATCCTAAATGTAGTGCTAAAGGTATACCAGTCTCATATAGTATACCAGGTCCCCATATTATCTTACCTTCTTTATATGCTAAAAAATTATTAAAGTTTCTACTAAATGCTGTAGTATTATCCATACTGATCCAAGGAGTAGAATAACATGGAATTAAAATATCATGCTTATGTTTCCATTCTTCTTTAATTCTAGATACTTCATTCTGTGCATTCATAGCTGTTAACTGCCAATGAACTATTGTATCTTCATTTGTATATTCATAAGGTTGATAACCATAGCAACTCATACCATGAAATGTTGCAACGTCTTTTACATAGTTATAAGCTTGTTTAAGAGCAATAACTAACTTACCTTTTAATTTTTTATTTAAAGTACCGTGATCTAATTTAGTCAAAGAAGGACCACAGGTGATTAAATAAGCTGTTTCACCTTTAAATTTATCTTTTAGAAAGTTTATTCTTTCGTAAGTATCTTCTATATTTCTAACTTCCTTGCTTAAATTCATTTATAATATATTTAGCCATATCAGCATGTCCTTGCAATCCCCAATGACCATCGTTAATATCACATTCCTCTCTTATAGTTTTAAATTTAGTATGAAGGTCTGGTTCCCATACTATGCATTTTACAAACTTATCTGCTAATGCTTTTTTAATAAATAAAAAAGTATCTAAAGTATCTTGATGAGCATCTTCCATATTATCTCTAATATATCTTAACCATTGATGACCAAAATTTACTCCAGGTATTTTATCTGCGGTAGTATCTCTTAAAGGAGTTTTATTATAATGTAATTTTAATTCAGATGATGGACTATACATACCTAATCTAGGTATTTTAGTTAATCCAATAACTACTTTATCGTTAGGTTTAATACTACTGTATACTGATTTAATTATATCGAATATCATATCATTAGATATACCATTCAATGCTTGATTCATTTCTTCAAAACCGTATACATCAGCTAATAAAGTAGACCATATAAATTTCTCTTTACCTTTGTAGTGATCGAATTGATGACCATCATCAACTAATCCTAAACCTTTAGAGAAACTATCTCCAAATATCCATAACTTATTTAAACTTTTCATATAAAACTTCTCCTATGTCGAATTGCCAATCATAATCTATATCAAATGCTTCTAACTCGTCCATAGTAAATAAATTAGGTTCAGGAGGTGATTGATTATCCATCCAGTAACCATCTTTAATAACATCTAACCTACTAGCATATAAACAATGAGCAGCTTCATAAACTGGATCTACAAATTTAGTGTTCATAATAGTAGCTCCTTTCCAATCAGTAGCTGGTTTTCCTTTTGCATCCCAATAGTAAGTTTTCTTTTCAAACACTGCGAACTGACCATCGTTATCAGATTGTAAATACGAATCAAAAAATGAATCAATAGTACTTATCTTTAATAAAGGATTACAAGCACTAATTAAAATTACATACTTATAAGGTAACTTATCATGCCATTCATATATTTCTGATAAAGGTTCTCCTTCAGAATTAGCAGATTGTAAAGACCTATCAAATATATTTATTTTATATTTTTTAGCTACATCTTTTAACTCTTGCTCATGAGCTGAGAAGTATATATTTTCTTTTGGTATCTTAGTTGAAAATATTAATTTATCAAATAAAATATCAGTTAGAGTAGTACCACAGAAAGGTTTAAGCATCTTACCAGGTACTCTAGTTGAACCTAATCTAGCTTGAACTACTACACAAACATCATTTATATTCTTCATAATTTAATTTCTATCTTTCTATCTTTTAATTCTAATTTACTTATAGATAAATCTTCATAGATTGAATCACCTTTAATATGAGTTGTTGATACTTCTTCTATAACACATCCCATTTTAGTTTTAAATGAATGACGAACTTTTCTATTAATTAATATAGGCATGCCTTTTTTTAATTCTATATCTCTACCATTTAGAGTTAATGTACAATCACCTTTTAATAATTCAAAACATTCTTCTTTTTGTAAATGATAATGAGTTGGATGAGCTTGATTAGGAAGCATTGCTATAATTTTCTTACAGTAGCTTCTATTAATTTTACTTACTATCAATGCACCTGTTTGTCTAAAATTATCTAAACCATAATGACAAGATAACTCTACATCATCTTTATCAGTAACTGTAATATTAGCTTCATCTAAAATATAATTATATTCTGCAATTATATCATCCAATTGTGATTGACGTCCTCTATCTATAATATCTTGTAAACTTAGAGGTTGATCTTTAGTAACAGGATTGTATATTTGTTTACCTATAATATCTTTTACATCTGAAGCATTAAAGCATCCTTCTTGTAAAGGCATAGCATAGTACAAATCTTCTTCAGTAATTGTATGAGTGCCTGGCAAATCTTTATTTACATACACTCCTCTTTTTAACGCTTCTAATGCTGCACTCTTACTAAATTCTCCTGCAAAAGCTTTATCAAATAATTTAATTTCATTTACTACTACTTCCATTTGATCTACTGTACAGCTATAATCATTTAGTTTAATTGTATCAGTTTCTTTACCAACATGCTTTTCTACAATTGTTGCTCCCATTGCTACTGCAAATGGAGATACTGATTGTTGATTTGGACTTTCATGAGTAGAGTAACCAATTTCAATATCAGGAAATTCTTCTTTAAGTTTCGTTATCCTACCTAAGAAAGCATTCTCTATAGGAGTTGGATATTCTGCTATACAATGAAGGAATGAAAAATCTCTTCCTTTCTTTTTAAATAAATTATAAACTTTATTAAGATGCTTTATTGTAGCTCCTCCAGTAGATATAATAATCTTTCTATTAATATCTGAGACTTCTTCTAATAAAGGCCAATCATCTACTGAACATGATGCTATTTTTAATACTTCAACTCCTAAATCATCGAATAGAGGAAGTGATTCATTATCAAAAGGAGTAGATACGCTCAGTAATCCTTTTGATTTAATATAGTTTATTATTTCTCCAAATTGTTCTTTTGATAACTTAGTATCATTAAACCTTTTAACATATTTAAGATCTGAGTCTTTATAGTCGTTGTGAATAAAAGTATCTAAATTACGAAATTGTAATTTAACTCCAGCATTTAGATCGTGTCTTTTTGCTAGATCTGCGAATTCATCAATTATTTTTTTAGCATGGCTTACGCTACCTTGATGATTATTAGCCATTTCAAAAATATATAACATATTATAACTTTGTTTTTATTTGTTCAGGTAGAGGAAATAGTTTACTACTTACCTCAGTACCTATATTCTTTTTATGCCCTTCTCCTAAATTGTATAACTTAACTTTATTCTTTAAAGCTAATTCATGAATAGTTCTAAATGAATTTAAAATAGATTCATACCACATATTCCAATCAGTATAAGTAGCTCCTTTTTGTAATCCGTCATGTCCTTGAAATGCATGTACTGCTTTCATATCTTTCGAATAACCATCATGACCAACTAAATATACTTCACTAGGTTTAAATGATAAAGCTAAGATAGTTAGTCTTATTCCTACTCCATCCATATTTCTATATCCAGCATCATACTTAAAAATACTAGATTTAAATTCAGATTCAAAATTTTTATACTCTTCTGTATTTGTCTTTCTAATATGAGTAGGTTCAATTACTATAGCACTACCATCCTCTTTTAATTTATTTCTTAAATCTTTATTAGTAAAATTAACTGTGTTACCTAATATAGCTAAGTCTACTTTTTTATCTTTTAATTTTTTATTTTGGTAAAAATAATTACAAGTCCATAAATAATCATAATCTAGATTCTCCCAAGCTACATCATTTGTGCTAGGTCCACCAGCTACTATCATTATTTTCTTACCACTATACATCTCTTTCATTTGAGAACTAGACTTTTTAAACCAACGGTTATCCACGAAGTTTTTCTCTTACAGGCTTTTCAGATTCAGTTACCTGTATAACTCCATCTCCATATGCGCTTTCAAGCTCTCTAATACCACTTACTAATTTAAATAACCCCCAAGGAGTTACAGAAGCACTATGATCAGAACCTTCCATATTTCTATCTAAAGTAATATGTCTTTCTATAATTTTAGCTCCTAATAATACTGATGCTACGGTAGTACCTAAAGTATACTCATGACCTGAATAGCCTATAACAAAGTCTTTATATTTATCTGTCAATGTTTTTATACCTGAAAGATTTAATTCATTTACAGGAGCTGGATATGTAGAGTTACAATGTAGTAATCCAATAGGATGTTCATTATTAAAATCTTTTTTTGCTATTCTTAATACCTCTACTGCATGATCTATTTCTCCTTCAGTTGACATACCAGTAGAAAAAATAATTTGCTTTCCAGTAGCTACAGATTTTCTTAACAGCTCCCAGTTAGTTAACATAGCAGAAGGTAGTTTGATAAAAGGTATATCATACTCATTTAAGAATGCTAATGAATCTAAATCCCAAGGAGATGCTGACCAAGCTATCCCTTTACTTTTACAGTACTGGTCTATTTCATCATACTCAGCTTTACCAAATTCAACTTTATACTTATATTCTAAATAAGTCATTTCCTCTCCTTGCCAAGTTCTAGGTTTATTTTTTTGCTCTTCCGGAACACATACATCAGGATTTCTCTTTTGAAACTTAACAGCATCACAGCCTGCAGCAGCAGCTATATCAATTAATCTTTTAGCTATCTTCATATCGCCTTGGTGATTAATACCAATCTCTCCTATTATGTAAGTCTTTTCCATATTATTAATATAGTTAAATTTCTTCAATTCTCCTACTTTTATCACATATAATTAAATCATAAGCAGGTTTTTCTCCTACTATAAGTTCGTGATAAAGAGCTCCCCATTCTTCTAACTGATTAGCAGTTAGTTCTAAATATTCATCTCTCCTATCTACACTAACTGTACCTCTAGCAGTCCAGTATATGATAGTATTACCTTCATCGTAAAGTTTATTAATTTTTTCGATATTCATTCTGATAGGACGGGCTTTGTAGTAATCCGTTTTACTATCTTTTATATCGTAATCGCAAATTGTATCGTCTATGTCAACGTAGATGACCATGTTCTATTAACCTTTTTATTTGTAACTGTTTCATTTATTTTTGGTCTGTAAATAAAAGCTGTGCTGTCGGATATAGCAGTCTTATTAACTGATAATCCTTGATCAAATGCAAATTTGTCGACGGCTTTTTTTACTCCAATATAGTTAGTATAATCTTTTATAATTAAAACTCCTCCTTGTACTAATGATTTATACGAAGTATTTAAACTAAATAAAGTACTTTCATAACCTATAACATCTATATGTACTACTGCTACATCTTCTTCTTTAATGCAAGATAGTAAAGTATCTTCTACCCAACCTTCACAAATACAAACATTTGCTTTAATTGAATTAGAAATATCATATGCAGGTTGTATAGGTCTATTATAATCTCCTTTACTAAAAGATCCTTCATCTAAATCAGAAGGTTCAGGTTGTCCTTTAAAAGAATCAAATAAACATATATCTCTAGTTTTAACATTACCTTCATTCATATCACTAATAATTGAAGACAAAGATATACCTTTACCGAACCCTATATCTAATAAGATTCCATCTATATTATTAACTGTGTTTAAAATTTCTTTGTAAGCCATCTTTATATAAATAGTTAAGAAAGTGTATCATAGTACTCATTCTGTTTTACTTGTCGATCTATTGTTTTAGGGTGCATTAAGGATAACTCAACTAAAGCACCTAATGGAGAGAACGTTTTATAACCTTCTAATACTTCATGAACTTTATTTTTCCATTTAATCTCTGGTAAGTTCTTCCATATTCTATATTGATAATCAGGCCAATTAATTCTATCTTCTTCATCTACATTCCATCTCCATTTCTGAACATGCTCTGTAGTAAGACCTGAAACTGTATTAACTCTAGGAACTAAGAAAACTTCGTTCTTAGGATTCATTTTTAGTATTTCAGGTAATGCTTGGATTAGATAATCATTAGGTATTTCATCTGCATCTATTTGAAATATATAATCTCCAGAACAGAAAGAAATTAACTTATTTTTCCAATCTGCGAAATGATCATTAAACTCTCCAGCATGCCAACTAAACTCTGAATTAACAGATTTAGCTCTTAAAAATTCCTCTACTCCTTCATCTCCATTCTTACTATCATAGAGTACTACTATTTCATCTTCAATTCTTTTATTTTTTAATAAAAAAGGAATAAGGTTCTGTATTTCTACAAACTCATTACATACTGTTATTGCATAACTTATTTTCATATTATCTAAACTTTTCCATATCGTACATCTCTTGCAATTTGTACTTTACTTCTTTTGGTATTCTGATAAAAATTACTCTTAACCATATATAAACTTTTTTCATTTCCAAGGTAACATGGTCATACCTATTTTATTTAGTAACCATTCAATAAATAAGAATATTATACCGCATACTACTATTTGATAAAACCACCATTTCCATCCAGTTAATGATAAAGCCCATTTACGTAAAGGTGATTGTAATGCTAGATTATATAGATATTCTTTTATTCTTTTCATACTACTTCATAAAAGCCAATAACTTCTAAAGCATCCATAAATTGTCTGCTAGCTTCGAAGTATTGAGCATTACCCATATCCATTTTATGAGTCTGTTCTTTTGGAAACTTACCTGATTCTTTCTCTTCTTTAGATAACTCAACTGCTCTAACAGCTGCCCATTTCCAATTTCTTTTATCAGTACCATCAGCAAATACCATTCCTTTACTAGGTAGAGTAATTGTTGCAGGAAACCAAACTCTATTATTTTTATCTACGTGCATTAGATCTTTATAAAGTTCAGGTGAAGTTTCTAAAGTATTTTTAACTACTTTTGAATCTTTATCCATTAAAGTAGATGTAGTAAAGCCACTACCAAAACACATCCATGTAGTAACTTCTTTGCCATCTTGTTCAAATGTCTGTTCGTAACAAGCATTACTACCAAATGGTCCTTCCATTAATTTATCTTTATCTATCATAACTTTTCTAATTTAGGTAATTCTAATTTAGGAAGAGTAAGTTCTACTTGTTCCGGAAACTCAGGTAAATTTTCTTTTAGAATATTTTCTAATTTCATTACCATAGCTTCGAAACTAAAATTAGTTCTGACTCTATACCCTAATTTTTTAGCTAAGTTTTTATAATGCTTATACTTTTTAAATACATCTTTATAAGCAAAACCTACTTGTTGATCTTCAGGAGTAAACCATTGAGCATTAGGTAAGATCATATTTTTAACTTGAGCAGTTGGATGTACATTTTCTAATTTACCTCCTAATAAAATAGCATGATTCTTATCTAAAAAGTCTGTATGTCCTGACCATCCTGAAGCTATAATCGGTTTATTAACTAAAGCAAATTCTAATAAAGGTCTTCCGAATCCTTCTCCTTTAGTATGACTAACCATAGCTTTAACTTTTGGATGATTATATAATTCATTCATTTCGGTATCTGATACTTCACCGTGAAATAAGTAAATATTAGGTAAAGTACCTCTTACTTGAGATCTTAAACTATCAATTCTTCTCAACATCTCTTCTCTATCCATTATAGATGTACCTACTTGTTGAGTCTTAAGAATTAATGCAGGTGGATTCTTTTTATTTTTAAAAGTTTCTAAGAAAGATTTAACTGTATAACCTATATTCTTTCTATCATGTCCATAATCTCCTTGCATCCAATGACCAACATTTAAAAAGCAGAATGATTCTTTAATCTTATCTAACTCTTTACTTACTTCTCCTTTGATAATATCTTTAGGTTTATACTTATTAGTATCTCCTCCCTCTAGTAAAACATCTATTTTAGTTTTAAGAGTAATACTTTCTTGTATTTGACCAGTTTGATTATTCTTCATATCGTATTTAGTTTTTTCAAATACTTCTTTACCAAACTCAGATGAAGTAAGAATAAGATTCATTCTATTACAACCTGCAAGCCAGTCTTGATGACATACTGTTGTTTCTATTCCTGCAGTTAAACCTATATTAAATTTACCAACAGGTTGAAATTCATTTGGTACTGTAATCATAATCCAAATATCAGGTTGTGCTGTCATTTGAGGTATAATTAAACTTTCTATAAAATCCTCATTATGGTCTTTTAGATAACCAAATCTACAATTACCCCATCTTTGGGAAATAATTTTTACGTTATAATCTTCTAGCTCTAATAAAGCTTTGACGAAGTCTCTTGATCTTGCTCCATATCCTGAATAGGTATCAATAGGACAAGATACTACAACTGATTTTTTACTCATTAGTAATTACTTAGTTTATGTTTAACATATTTGCTTGGAGCCTTATCAACTTTAATTATTTCAAATTTAGGTCTAGGCTTAAACTTTTTAAATCCTTCTTCCATTGTATCCCCAACTCTATTAGCCATTGCTTGTGCTGTAAAACCAGCTTCTTCTGATAATGCCCATTCTCTTCCTTTGAGTCCTCTCTTCTTTCTTTCTTCAGGACCTAAGTTATATACAGTTTCAATAGCATCTGCTACATCATTTACATCAGCTCTATCGTCAAAAATATAAGGAGTAGGAGGAGAACCAGCTAATGATATATTAGATGGGAAAACAGGTACTGCCCAATCACCACACTTCTTATATGTTCCTCTATGGTTGGAAGGAAAATCTTCATTGAAATCAATCCATTCTCCTTTATCATTCTCAAATCTACATTGATCTTGCATCCCTCCAGTAACGTTAGGAATAATCATAGTACCTGTAACCATCGCTTCAGTTAGCGATAATCCCCATCCTTCATTTGAAGACATTAATACATTCACGTCTGCAACATTATATAGAAGGTTCATTTGCTCAGGAGTTAATCTATCGGAAGAAAAGTAAACATTAACATAATCTGGATCACATAATGCTTCTTTTACTGCTCTAAGGTCAGTACCGTTTTGATCAACTACTGCTGTATGCATTATTAATGCACATTTTTTAGCTTTTTCTTTTCCTATCTTATCACAGAAATGTCTGAAGGCTAATATAGTATCACCTGGATGTTTTCTATGAATATTTCTAGAGTTAAAAAATACAGTAAAGTCTATATCTTTACCTTTATATAAATCTTTTTTAAAGTCGCCTAGTTGTTTCAACTGCTTTTCTTCTTCTATAGGATAGAAAAACTTAGTATTAATTCCGTGAGGAATAAATTTAAGTACTTTACTTTTAGCTCTTTCACCAAGAACTAATTCATTAATATTTCTAGTTTGTTTCGATATAGACATTAACGTATCTACTGAGTCGTAATAGTTAACGTTGTATAATGGTGCAGGATAGTCATCCCATATATTGTACCAAAAGATAGGTATCTTAGTTCTTATTTCTCTTTCTATATCAAATAACCAAACCCAGTATCTTGGATCTGTAAATATAAATAATGCATCAGGCTTTTCAGCTTTGATTACATTTCTTAATAACATTGGATCACCATAGCCATTTGCTGGCATTACTCTAACCCAGGAGTCTGTAAGATCTAATTGCTTGTTAACATCAGCACTTATATCTAAAACCTTACCTACTTCAGGATGATTAACAGCAGCTCCAACATTAAACCAGTTGTATTTATGAGCGGTTCCCATAACTATTTCTCTGGCCATACCGGCAACTCCAGAATGCATACGAATATCATCTGCAAGCATGATGAT
>MDSV01068767.1_pt1 | contig 34120 bp, 36 predicted proteins | sample 810851 | NCBI WGS metagenome assembly MDSV01 (sample SAMN05326640, study PRJNA326480) | marine metagenome | isolation source: seawater | place: Atlantic Ocean: North East | collected 2012 | reverse complement strand
AATTTTCAGAAGGATTATGCTTTAGATGCTTTATTCCGCCAGCTTTTACAGCAGAAACAATAACTACATCTTTGTTTTTAGTTGCTTTTAAGCAATCATTATATTTCAAAAAATCATAACGTTTATATTTTTTTTTTAATTTTTTAATAGGTTTTCTAGTTAAATAAGAACTTGTTAATAAATAATTTTTTTTAGACAATATATTTGTTAAAGACGAACCTAAAAGTCCTGTTCCACCAGCAACTAAAATTTGTTTTTTTTTCATTAATATTGAATTATTTTATATCTTGGATATAGATAATATATGAGATCTGCTTTTAATATTAAAGATAAAAATGTAAAACCTTTCTTTGAAGAAAACGGCTATGTGATTGTTAAAGATTTTTTTTCTAAAAAAAATTGTGATCAATTTTTGAAAATTATCTATAAATATTCTACTACAGAATATGCGCCAATTATGAATCCAGATCGAGTTGACTTTTTAATTTCTCAGTCACTTCAAAAAATCGAAAAATTTAATAAACTTAAAGAGAAAACAAAATTTATAAGAGATTTACAAAATGATGCTGAATATTTTAAATCAGTTATTACTGATCAAAAAATTTTAAATTTATTAAAAAAAATTAAAAATAAAAAAATAAATGCATTAATGTCCCAAATGATATTTAAAAAAGCAAATACAACATACTCTTTACAAAGTTGGGAACCACATCAGGATAATTCCTATCCAAAAAATAAAAATGGAGAATACATTACAATTAATATTTTTATGAATGATAGTAATAAAAATAATGGAACTCTCTATATCTGGGAAAAATCTCATAGGTATGGAATTTTTAATTACAAAAGAAAAATAAGCTATAGAGAGAAGGATAGCAGGCCAGGAAATATTTCTAAATCAAAAACAAAATTTGAAGAAAAAATTTTAAATTTTAAAAAAGGAGATTTATTGATTTTACATGGAAATCTAGTTCATGGCTCCTATCCCAACAAATCAAGAAAATCACGACCTTTATACTCAGCTAGCTATATCCCCTCTGGTGAAAAATTTATTTCTGGAGCTAATGCCCAGAGAAAAATTATAGAATAAAATTTAAATTATTTTTTTTAAAATAACCAATTGGCTAATAATTATTTTTAAATTTGATATCACAATAATTAAAAATTCTTATTAATTCTTTAATACCCTTATCTAATGAAACTTTAGCTTTAAATCCATGTTTCTCAATTTTTTTATTACTTACAAAATAATCTCTTTTATCTGGATCTTTACGATTTTTTATAATTTTTATTTTTAAATCTTTAATATGTTTTTTGATTTTTCTTGCCAATTGTATTTTAGTTATATTTGCAGAAGATAAACCTAAATTATAAATATTATTTTTTAGTTTATCAAAATTATTTATTGCAAAAACAAATGCATCAACAATATCTTTTACATGAATATAATTTCTTCTAAAATTAGGTTCAAAAATTTCTAATTTTTTTGTTTTAACAGCTCTTTCTACAAAGTTATTTACTAAAAGATCTGTTCTCATTCTGTATGAATAACCAAATACAGTTGCCAACCTAAAGCATATGGAATTACCATTTTTTATAATTAATTCTTCAGCTTTAACTTTTGTTGTACCGTAGAGAGATACTGGTTTTAATGGAGATGTTTCGTCACAAAACTTATTTTTTTCACCAATTCCATAACCTGAATTTGTAGTAGGGTAAATTATTCTTTGTTTTTTTTTTATATTCTTTAACAAAATCTCAATAGATTCAACATTTGTTTTTATAGTTTTGTTTTTAAATTTCTCGCATAAGGGCGCACCAACTAAAGCCGCCAAAGGTATAATTATATCTTGATTTTTCAATATTTTTTTTACGACCTTTTCATCAGTTATATCTTTTTTATAAAATCTAAAGTTGTCAAAATAAAATAAGTGTGAAAGTGAATTTTTATCATACTTCATAATATCAACAGCTGTAACAATATGACCTAAATCAACTAATTTTGTTGCAATAATTGAACCTAGGTATCCTGCCGCTCCTGTGATAAGTATTTTTTTTTTTTTCATAATTAAAAAAATTTATTCCTTCTACACTCATTTAACAAATTTAAAATAGCTAAATTTAAATTTGTTTTAGGTTTCCAACCTGTATCTCTATTAAATTTTTTGAAATCTGAGATTTGTAGATCTATATCTTTTGGTCTAACAAGATTTTTATCTAGCTTACATATTATTTTTTTATTTGAAAATGAAATAAGTTTCCGTAGAAAATTCTTAACAGAAATTTTTTGTTTACCGCAAATATTGTAAATTTCTCCAATTTTACCCTTTTTGGCCGCCAACCAATATGCTTCCATTGCGTCATTAGTATCAATAATCGTTCTCTCGCTTTTTAAGTTGCCATGCCTTAAATATTTAAGCTTTCCCTGCTCTATTGCAGCAACTTGATTAGCAAATGCAGTTTGAAAAAGATTATTTCTCCTAGCATTCATATATGAAAACATTCTTGTAACTATAATGTTAAGTCCAAAAGTTTTTTCATAAACTTGTGACATCAAATCTTGAAATACTTTTGTTACAGCATAAGGATTTATAGGGGCAATTTGCTGGGTTTCTTTAATTGGCATATTTTTTTTCTGAACATTTCCATAAACTTCTGAAGTACTACAAATTATTATAGTTGATTTAGATTTAAGCTGTCTAAGCGCCTCTAATAAATTAATAGTGATCATATTATTATTTTCAGAAAATTTTAAAGGTTCAAAAAATGAATTCCTAACATCTGCATTGGATGCTAAATGAAAAACAACATCGGGATTAACCAGTCTCAAATTTTTTTTTAAAGTATCAAAATCTTTTAAGTCAATTTTTTTAATTGAAATTTTTGTTTTATATTTTTTTTTTAAGAGTTTTGAATATCCCGAGCTCCTATAAAAACCAAATATTTTTGTTGAAGGACTGCTTTTCAGAATATATTCTGCTAGATAGCTTCCTCCAGATCCTGCAATACCAGTTATCAAACATCTTTTAAAAACTCTATTCATAGCTAATTTTATTTAATAAATTACAAAGTTTTAATATTTTTTCTTTTTTCAAGGAAGGATAATTTCCTATATAATATCCAAAAAAATGAATGTGATCCACTTCTTTAAAATTTTTAAGGTTAACATTTTTAATGTAACCTTTTAAGTAAGGCTGTCTAAGTTGGTTACCTCCACCAGCATTACCTCTTCGAAATTCAATGTTATTAATTTTCATTACTTTTTCTAATAAATCACGATTTTTTATATTGGCTTTGTTTAAAACTAATGGAAAAGCATAATTTGAACTTCCTTTTATCTCAAAGTCAGTCCTGTAAAAATTTTTATCTAAATGTTTTAAAAAAATTTTTAAATTTCTAGTTCTAATAATATTATTACTATCCAATCTTTTTATTTGATTAATTCCTATAACTGCAGGCATCTCTGTATTTCTGACATTATAAGCTGGATACAAAAATATAAATTTTGGAGATAGCTTTGGATTTTTTTTTATAACTTTTCTTTCATATATTGCATCTCCAGATTCTCTTAGCATCCCATGTGATCTCAATACTCTGATTAGCATATAAACCTTTTTATCATTTGTGCAGATCATGCCACCTTCAATCGTAGACATGTGGTGAGCATAATAAAAAGAAAAATTAGAAATAAGACCAAATGACCCAAGTTTTTTTTTGTTAAATAAAGCTCCATGAGACTCGCATACATCTTCTAATAAAATAATTTTTTTTTGTTTTAAAACTTTTAAAAGATTTTTTGTGAGACCATTAAATCCCTGAACATGGGTAATAAAAACAGCTTTTGTCTTTTTATTTATTTTTTTTAGTATTTGTGCTTCATCCATGCATAAAGTTTTAGGATTAATATCGACAAAAACTGGCTTAAAACCATTTTGAATTACAGACGCTATATCAGAAACCCAGGTTAATGGGGGAACAATAACTTCTCCTTTTCCATATAAAATATTAAGTGCTTGCAATGTTAGTAAATTTGCTGATGATCCAGAATTCACAAATACACTGTATTTTGTTCCAAGCCATTTTGACCATTTTTGTTCAAATTCAAGCACCTTAGTTGATTGAGTAAAAATTTTTTTTTTATTATTTTTTAAAAAAGACATTAATGAACTAACATCTGAGTCTGTTATATTGTTATCCATTAAAGGATGAGAAAATTTTTTCATGATGATTTCTTGATACTCCTATCCAATTTTTTAATAATTGATTTTACCTGAAAAAGTAAGTCATTTTTAACATATTCAAAGTAAATTTTGCTTTTTTTAGCAGTTTCTTTGTCGGTAAAACTATCACCAATCATAAAACTTCTAGTTTTGTTAATTAACCATTTATTTTCGATATTTTTAATCATCATATTGCCTGGTTTTCTTAATCCTGTTTTTTTTTTGTATTTTTTAACTAAAGCTTTTGGATGGTAAGGACAAAACTCTACATCATGAAAGTAAGCTCCTTTTTGTTTCATTTTAGAACTCATAAACTCTTGAAACAAAAAAAAATCTTTTTCCTTAAAAAAACCTTTGGCTATACCAGCTTGATTTGTTATTAAAAAAACATAATATTTTTTTTTAATTAAAAATTTTATTGCCTCTATTGATTTATTACAAAACTTTAAATCTTTCAATTTATGCGTATACCCTTTGTCGTATATTAAAGTGTTGTCTCTATCAAAAAACACAGCTGGTTTTTTAAATAAGTTTCTTAAAATTGTAGCAGATTTTCTGAAATAATAAGGAGTTCCGATATCTAAAAAAAAATTATTTTTAATTATTTCTCCTGATATTTTTTTTTTTTCAATTAGATTTGGAATTATTTCATTTTCTAGGGATTTTTTTTCATTTTTAATTTTTTGTAATAGTTTTTTACTACAATGATAAATCCCGGAATTCATATATTTTGAATTTTCACTTAAAACAATTTGATCTTTTTTAAGATTAAGATTTCCAAGTTTATTTTTATTTTTACTAAATTTTTTTTTTATTAAAGCAATTTTAAGTAAATTTTTATTTAATTTTTTTTTTATAAATTTATCTAGATCAATATCCAATATAGAGTCGCCATTAACCAAAACAAAATCATTTTTTATTATACTTTTTAAATTATATAGTGCTCCCCCTGTATCCATTATTTTTTTTTCAATAATTACATTTATTTTTTTTAAATTATATTTTTTTTGATGATATTTTTTTTTTATTTGGTCGCCTTTATAACCAGCTAAAATATAAATATTTTTGAAACTATATAATAAATAATTTTGCATCAAGTAATCTAAAAAATGTAAATTATTAAACTTAACAAAAGGTTTTGGATAATTACTTAGTTTTCTAATTCTCGTTCCTTTTCCACCAGCTAAAATAACTAAGTCAATATTATTCATTTTATTATAAAAGAATGTTTTTTAAATTATTTCTAGTAAGTGTATCTTTTTTATTTTTTGCAAGATAATTCTTTAATTCTCCAATCTTAGGCTCCCAAATAATACCTTTTTTATTTGAACGATAAAATTTATATAATAAGCCTGAGGAAAGATTTTTATTTCTTTTAATGCCTATAATTTTTATATCTGGATTATTATAGGATGATTCAAGTAATACTGTTGATGGAGCTGAAATTAAACCATAATATTTTAAATAATTAATTTTTTTATAACTTTCAATAAATTTATATTTTATACCAATTTGACTCAATTTTTTAAAAAAATTTTTTTCAATTTGATCATATTTCCAAGTTGGGTGTCCTTTAAAATATATACAATTTAATTTTTTCAGTCTTTTTAGAATTATTAAATAATTAAAAAGCTTTGATAAAACTTTCTTATCTTTTGATGATGCATATGTATATATCCAATTATAATTTTTAGATTTCTTGCCTGGATTATATTTAGAGCATAAAAATACTTTAGCATTATTCTTTAACTTAAAATTTTCTAAAAAATTTTTAAATTCAGTATTAAAAATAATTATTTTTTCAAAATCAAAAAATTTTAAGTTTAATTTATAATAAATAGACTTAATATTAATAACTCTTTTTATTAAAAATACAGGAAGCAAATAATGATTTACTGATTTTGAAAGAGCGATATTTATCTTTTGATAAATAAATATAAAAAAATTATTATTTAAAGGCCTGGTATTTAATAAGTGATTATCAGAATTATCACTTTTAACAGAAAATTTTTTAAAGATTTTTTTTAATTTTAAACTTTTATTTAAATCTTTAAAATTATTAAAAAAATCAAGCCCAGATGGAGCATTGATTAAATAACCAAAAGTATTTTTATTTTTAAAAATTTGAAAAAAAATTTCTACCCAATAGTGAAAAAATGTTGGAATAAAAAAATAATCTATATTTAAAGTTTTAATTTTATTAATAACTTTAATAAATTTTTTGTTGAAAATTATATTTTTATAAAAATTAGTGTACGATATTTCATCAAGCCAAATTACTTTTTTAATAATTTTATTCTTTTCTAAATTATTGAACCAATTTAATTGATCTCTCCGAAAATTTTTATTATGAAATCCATATTTATAAATTAAAAAGAAAACATCATAATTTTTTGCTATATACCGAATATCAGACTTAAAAAAACCTGTGAAAATACTAAGATCAGTAATTAAAAAAAGAATTTTTTTTTTCATTTTTAATTCTTTATTATAAGAAACTTTACTATTTGCAATGCAATAGACTTTTATATCAAAATGTAGCTTGTTTTATATTTTTTTGTAAATATTTCTGTCTGAGATATTGCATAACAACATGCATCGCGATGTGGTGAGAATCTTCTGATATTCCATAATTTTCACATGCATAATGAAGATTAATATCAGCTTTCTTTGAAAGATATCCACCTTTAAATCCACAGAGCCCCACTGTTTTAACTTTTTTCTTTTTGCAAAAATTCAACGCATTAACTATGTTTTGAGAATTTCCTGAAGAACTTATAAGAATTAATAAATCATTTTTGTTTGCAAGATAATTAAGTTGATCTGAAAAAATTTGATCATACGAAAAATCATTTGAAATAGCAGTAACTAACTCTATATTTGATGATAGACTTATTACTTTTGGTTTCAATTTTGTATCTTTTCTCATTAATTTCATATAGTCACAAACTAAGTGATTTGCTATAGCAGCAGATCCACCGTTACCACATACAAATATATTTTTATTTTTAAGAATTGTCTTTTCAAGTAAATTTGAGAATTTATTCAAATTATTTAAATTTATTGAATCTAAAATTTTATTGAGAGTAAATGTATATTCTTGATAGTAGTCAGTTATATTTGAAAATTTTTTTTTTGGAAATTTCACTGGTTATATTTTATACAAATCGTTTATATCAATTGAAAATAGTATGTCTATATTAAATTTTCAAAATTTATTGAAAACTTAATTATTATATTTTTAAATCGTACATCATTTTACTAAATGAGTACAAATTCCAAATAGTATTACAATTATTTAATATAAAATTTTCATTACCTTTAGCATAACTTTTGATTTGTTGGTTTATTATATTATACTTAAAATTTTTCTTATCTAAAAATTCAAGTGGATGATACTTCTTAAAAATTTTTAATATGTATTTTTTAGTTTTTGGATTAATTATCAACTCTGTATGAGGACTTACATATTGATTAATATCATACATACATGAATGTGGCCCTTCTTGAAGCAATTATTAAAAACCTACCTTCTATTGAATTAATTAAATCCTGAAAATCAATTTTTTTAAATTTTATAACATTGAGTATTTTTGAACATTTGAAATACAAAATTCCATATATTAAATACTCCAAAAATAAATATAACTTAATTAATATGTGCTCTTAATTTCTTGGCAATTATTTTTTCTTCTTCAGTAATATGTCCTAATTTACTCTCACCTATTGCGACAAACATCTTTTCTAGGGAAGTTGTTAGTTGCTTCATGCCTATTAGTTCTAGAGATGCAGCCTGATCTGATCCGTACATTGTCCTATCTAAAGTTATGTGTCTTTCTAATGATGATAAACCAAAAAAAGCTGCAGCCAACGATACTGCAACACCATTTTCATGACCACTATAACCCACGTCACAACCAAATTTTTCTTTTAATGCCGAAATTGTATTTAAATTTGCGTCTTCAGGCTTCATTGGGTATGTGGAAACGCAATGCATTAATTCAAATGAACAATTGTTATTTTTAAAAATTTTTACAGCATTTTCAATATCACTAGTTGTACTCATGCCAGTTGATATAAAAGTATGCTTCTTTCTTTTTGCAACTTCTTTTAAAAAATTTACATCAACTATCATAGCTGATGCAATTTTTTGATATTTGCAATTAAAGTTATCTAAAAAATTGAGGCTTTCATTATCCCATGCCGATGCAAACCATTCAATTTTGAGCTCTTTACAAAAGTTGTCTATTTCTAAGTATTGGTTATTATTAAATTCGAGACCTTCTTTTTGCTCCCTCTGTGTAGTGCCCCAAGGACTATCTCTTTTTTGATCAAGTATTTCTTTTGAATACACTATATTAATGGTTCTCTTTTGAAATTTTACACTGTCAAACCCAGCATTTTTTGCATTTAAGATCAATTTTTTAGCTATATCAATATCGCCATTATGATTAATTCCAATCTCGGCAATTAGAAATGGTTTTTTTATTTTCATTGACTATAAATAGATTAAAAAACTTCAAGTGTACAGAGATTTAAAAAATAAAAATATTATACTTACTGGTGGAAGCGGATTCTTAGGGAAACAAATTACAAACGCTTTTAAAACAGTTGGATCAAATGTAATTATATTAGATATTAAAAAACCTCACACAGAAAAAAAAATAGAATATTATAAGTGTGATATTACAAATGAAAATGAAGTAAAAGAAATTGCTAAAAAAATAACAAAAAAAAAAAAAATTGATGTGTTAATCAATAATGCTGCATCTGATTATGTTCCATCAGGATCAAATAAAGATTTTTCGCTTGAGAATTTCAATTTAAATATTTGGAACAAAGATATTGAGGTTAGTTTAAATGGATCATTTATATGTACTAAAATATTTGGTTCTATCATGGCGTCTAAAAAAAAAGGTGTGATTCTTAATATTTCGTCTGATTTAAGTATTATTGCCCCTAATCAAGATTTATACAAAAGTTTTAACTTTATAAAACCAGTTACCTACTCTGTCGTTAAACACGGAATTAATGGACTGACAAAATATACTGCAGCTTATTGGGCAGAAAAAAATGTAAGATGTAATGCTTTGGCACCAGGTGGTATTTTTAATAATCAGAAAAAATCTTTTTTAAATAAGATCAAAAAAATAATTCCATTAAAAAGACTTGCAAAAAAAAACGAGTACAATGATTTAATCCTATTTCTTTGTAGCGAGTCTTCATCCTACATTACTGGATCTATAGTGATCGCAGATGGTGGAAGAACAATTATTTAAGAAAAAATTTTATTTGATTTTATCTAAAACAAAAAAATATACAATTTTGTCTGATTAAATAGACTTAAAAAATAAAAAACAAACTTAAAAGTTAATTTTTTTAAATTTCGATATTTGTTTAATTTTAATTACTTTAATATATAAGTATTATCTAATATTAAAATAATCATTATGATTGATAAAACAGAAAAAAAACAGGGAGATAATTATTTATCAAAAGTATATTCTTATGAAAGACGTCCTAAGAGTGATTATCCCGAAAAATTAGCTAAACATCTTTGTGAAAAATATATTTACAAAGAAAAAGGTAAATTATTAGACATTGGATGTGGAAGAGGAGACATGCTTAAGGCCTTTGAAAAAAATAAATTTTCTGTTTTTGGGATTGATCTTTCAAAAGAGTCAGTTGAAATGTGTTATCCAATAAATGTGCAAAATATAAATTTAGAGGATGAAAACTTTAATTATAATGAAGGAAATTTTGATGTTATATTCTCAAAATCATTAATTGAACATTTAAATAATCCAATAAATTTTATGAATTCATGCAAAAAATTACTTTCTGAAAATGGTTGTCTTGTAATAATGACTCCAAGTTGGATCCACCATGGTTGGGGTCCTTTTTATTTGGACCATACTCATAGAACTCCCTTTACATTGCAGTCACTTCGTGATCTTGGAAATCTAGCTGGGTTTGAAAACGTTAAGGTTGAATATTTTTACCAATTACCGATTGTGTGGAAATATAGTTTTTTTAAAATTATTGCAAAGCTAGTATCATTTTTAAAAATACCATATTTACCAATGTACGAGGGTCTGACTTCAATTAAATGGCCAAATAATTTGAATAAATTTTTTAGATTTTCTAATGAAGTAATGTTAATAGCTATTTGTAAAAAAAAATGAATGCATTTAAATTATACAATGAACTCATTGAAAGTAAAAATTTTGATAGATTGCAAAAAATTTTTACCAGATATGATTTTTATAAAAAAACAATAAATGTACCTGGCGACATAGTTGAATGTGGCGTTTTCAAAGGCACTGGTCAAATTTTTTGGCTTAAATTATTAAGAATTTTTGATGAATACTCTATGAAAAAAGTAATTGGCTTTGACACTTTTAGTAATTTTCCCAAATCTATTTTAAAATATGAGAAAAAAGAAGCAGATAAATTTATAAAAGAGACCAAATATAAAGAGATTAGTATAAAAGAAATCAATGATAAAATTAAAAAGCTAGGACTTAAAAATAGATCTGAACTTGTTAAAGGTGATATAATTAAAACCTCAGCAGATTATGTAAAAAAGAACAAAGGATTTAGAATTTCACTACTAAATTTAGATTTAGATACTTACGAAGGAACTAAGGCTGCTTTAGAAAATTTTTATCCAATAATTTCAAAAAACGGCATAATTATTCTAGATGAATATGGAAAAAGAGGCTGGGGAGAAACCGATGCTGTTGATGAGTTTTTCAAAAACAAAAAGAATATCACTATTCAAAGTATAAAATATTCAAATCAGCCTTCGGCTTTTATATTAAAAAAATAATTTGAAAAATATACTTTTTATCGGTTTGGGTTCTATAGGACAGAGACATTTAAAAAATTTAAAAAAAATAAATAAGAATTACAAATTTTTTGCTCTAAGGAAAAAAAAAAACTCTCCCGAACTTGATTTAACCAATAAAGTAATAGGTGAAAAATTTAGAGCTTTTAACAATAATGTTACAGAAATATCTGAAAAAGTTTCAAAAAAATTAAAATTTCATTCAGTTTTTATATGTAATCCAAGCAGCCTACACGTAAAAACTTCTTTAACATATATAAGAAATTGCAAAAATTTATTTATCGAAAAACCATTATCAAACAATTTAAAAAATATAAAAAAACTTTTACAAAAAATTAAATTAAACAAAATAAATTGTGCTGTGGGTTATCAGTTAAGATACCATCCAATTTTACAAAAAATTAAAAAATTGATTGAAACAAAAAAGCTTGGAGAAATTAAGAGCGCTTACCTAAGAAATGGATATTATTTACCTTATCATCACAAATATGAAGATTACAAAAAAGGTTATGCTGCTAATAAAAAACTTGGTGGTGGTGTAATTTTATGTTTTATACATGAAATTGATTACGCAAATTATTTATTTGAAAGACCCTTATACATGTCTTGCGATGGTGGAAAAAAAAGTAAACTAAAAATTGATGTTGAGGATCATGCAAAAATGATAATTGATTATAAAAATACCAAAAAAAATTTCAAAGTTAAGATTGATATCGATTTTATAGAAAAAATTGAAAAAAGATTTTGTAAAATAATATTTGAAAAAGGTGTTATATATTGGAATCTTAAAAAAGATTATTTAAATATAAATTTTAAAAATAAATCGAAAATTCAGATTAAATCCTCATTTAAAAATAGAAATGATTTATTTTTTAAAGAGATGAAAGAAGTAATGAGAGATTTTGAAAATAAAAAAGAACCTAAAAGTAATTTAAAAAATGGAATAACTAGTTTACAGTTAGCCATGGCAGCAAAAGAGTCTATGCGCAAAAATAAACCTATTAAGATAAAAGATTTCTTATAATTGTATAATTTGAATTAGCTGTACTTATTGGATTCCCACCTCTATTCGTCTCAAAAGTAATTGTTCCATTGTAATTTTTTGGTGTATTTAAATTTTTAAAAAATATATCAAATTTTATTTTTCCTTGTCCTAGAACCACATTGTTTCCAAAAGAGTCCCTATCTTTCAAATGTATATGATTTATAAAGTTCTTTATAGAATTAATTTCGGTATAAAAATTTTTATTAAATAAAAAAGCATTTCCAGTATCATAAGTAATTGCAAAACCATTATTATTATAAAATTTTTTACAAAATTTTTTTATAATTTTTATATTAGCATCAATCTCAAATGAAAGATTTACTTTCTTATTTTTTGAATAATTTATAAGTCTTGAAATTAAGATAATATGTTTATTAAAAATTTTTTCTAAAAAAAGTTTTTTTGAAACTATTGGTATTATCAACTTTGAATCTTTAAAAAAACTTAATCTATCAATTAGATTAATTAAATATTTTTCAGTTTTTTTTTCTGTAATTAAATTTTCGACCGTATAATTATCACATAAAATAATTTTTTTAAATTTAATTTGAGATATATTTTTTTTTATATCATTAAAACTTTTATTAGACCAAAAAGGATTCATTTTATTTATTTTTTTTTCAGTAAAAAACTCTATGTAATCAAGTTTTGTTTTTTTTAAGTATTTAAATTCTTCTTGCCAATTTTTTGGGAATTTTTGTAAAATATTATTTCTAGTTTTAGTTAATCTACCCTGCATTATTCCAAATTTTATTGACATTTTTATTTGATTTTAAAATCGTTTTTTGTATCTATATCTAAAGTCTCCGGCGTAATGTAGCCAAGAATTTTTCTTCCCATTAATGAAGATTTTTTTATAAAGTAACTTGGTTTTAGTATGTCAACATATCCGTTGGGCATATAACATTTAGGATAAAATTGTCTTGGTAAATTAAAATATTCTCCTTTCAAAACATTTTCAAAATATCCAACTAAGAAAGATTTTTTTAACATAAACATTTTTTGTGGAGGCTGATTCATTAAACTTATAGATCTCATTGCATTTGCTTTTTTAACATTTTTTAAAAAATATCTAATTCCATTATCAAAAATTTTCAACTTTCTATTAGGTGTAGTTGGCCTAATATGAATAATTAAGTCCGGTGTGTAATTCTCAATTTTTTTTAAGTAGTTCACTATATGCTTGGCCCACTCTAAATCTGTTGATTTATCTGCTGATATCTTTTTAGGTCTTATAAAAGGTGCTTCTGCTCCAAATTTTATTGACAATTTTTGATATTTTTTAGAATCTGTAGAAACAAAAACTCTATCAATATATTTTGATTTTTTTGCTATCTTAATTGAATGGAAGATCAATGGTTTTTTTTTATATATATGAATATTTTTGTCCTTTACAGACTTAGATCCAGATCGAGCTGGAATAACTGCAATAATTTTCATATTAAATACTCCAATTAACTATATTAATCATCCAATATTGTTCCATTTTTAACATTATAAACTTTATCACAATATTTTAAATTTTCTTTGTTGTGACTAATTAATATAATTGTTCTATTGCCTTTTAAAATCATTAAAGACTTGAAAAATTCTTTTTCAGTCTCTTCATCCAATGCATTTGTAGACTCATCTAAAATTAAAATTTCATTATTTCTATATAATGATCTTGCTATACCAATCCTTTGAATCTGACCACCTGAAATTTTTGCTCCATTTTCTCCTATCAGAGTTTTAAGGCCATCTTTTTGTTCTTTTACAAATTTATCAAGTTGAGATAATTTAATACAATTTAATAACTTGGATTGATCTATTTTTTCATTTTCCGATCCAAAAGATATATTTTCTTCTAATGTTCCGTCAAATAAAAAAATTGATTGAGATACATATCCAATTTTTAACCGCCAAGAAGATATATCATCATTAATGTCTTGAAAATCATCAACTAAAATTTTCCCATTATTTGGTTTAATTAAACCAGTAATTAGATTTACAAATGTAGTTTTTCCTGAACCTGACGGCCCCAAAATACCTATCATTGAATTTTTTTTTAGACTAAAATTGAGATTTTTAAAAATATAATTATCAGAATTTTTGTATTTAAAACTTAGATTTTTAAAGTTAATTGAATTATTATATTTAAAATTTATTTTTTTTAAATTTTGATTTAATAAGTTTTGCTCTAATAAATTTTTTCTTAATTTTGAAAATTCATTTGAAACATTCTTAATAGATGGCGATAAAGATTTTAAATTATGCAAAGAATAATTTAATCGATTAAATGCAGGCATTAATCTAAAAATAATAACAGCAAAAATTGCTAATTTTGCCATTGCCATATTTGTATCTTGCCCTTTTTGTATAAAAAATAAAAGAACAATACACATCAATAAAATTGTTAAAAATTCGATTATAATTTTTGGGATTGAGCTAAAAAAACTAGTTAACAAAATATAGTAAGAGTATTTTTTAATATTTTTTTCATAAATATTTGTAAATCTATTTTCAACTCCAAATATTTTAATTTCTTTAATTCCACTCAAACCATTTAAAATTGTTTTGATAAATATATTAGAATGTAAAATTTTGGCACTACCCCACTTTGTAAAGGACGATTGAGTTATAAAATAATAGCTTAATGTAAAAATAGAAAAAAATAAAAAACAAGAAATCGTTACTAGTGGTTCAAAAAAAATAAGGAAAACAAAAATTATTAAAATTAATAAAAACTCAATAATTAAATTAATTAAATGCAAAACATAAAATTGAAAATTATTTACTTCACTTAGAATATTTCTTACAGCAGAGGATGTTTCTCTCTCCGAATGAAAAATATAATCCTGTTTTATATAGAGTTTATATAATGATGTTGATTGAGTATGTAAAATTTGATTTACAAATGCATTTTGAACCCATACGAAAAAAATTTGAAATATTGTTTTGATAAAAAAAATCAATACCAAAGGAATAAAAAGTAAAATATAAATATTTATGTCCGAATACTCTCTTAAAAAACCTACATATTTATTTAAAAAATTTTTTTGTAAATAAATATCTTGTTCTAACAAAAAATTAATAATTGGAATAAATAAACCAATTCCAATTAAATCTAAACTGATTGAAATAAAAGTTAGCAAAAGTATTAAATAAAAAAAATTTATTTGATTTTTATTTAAAATTTGAAAAATTATTATTATATTATTAAATATACTTTTCATAAATAAGCTTTATAGTGAATCTATATCTTATAATTTTTCATTTAAAACATTTGTTATATTAATTTTTTTATAATTATATACTCTTATTTGATCATCTCGTTGCCAAGATAAAAATTTCTTCTTTGAAAAACTTTTATCGTGAGGATTAGAATAAGAAATTATTTTGTAAGGAACATTTGTAAAATAAGCAATATGAGTTAAACCTCCTGCTTTGAATTGAAAAAAATAATCTGAATTGATAAGGGCTTTTGCACACTCAGTGAACCCATTAGCAATTATGTCGGAATAATAAATATTATGAATATTTTTCAAAATTTTTCTTGCCCATCTGCAAGTATTTTCATCTGATAAAATTAATATGTTATGTTTTTTTTTGAACTTTTTTAAATAATTACTTATTTTTAAGATTTCTTCTTTTGAGTTGTTGTAATTTCCCCATTTATTATTTTTTCTAATATGCCATGTAATATAAGGTTTTATTTTTTTTAGTTTTTGATTTATTTCTATTTTATTCTTAGTAAGTCCAATCTTACTAATAAAATTATTTTTCTCATTAAAAAGAAGGAAATTAAAAATTTGTAAAAAATAATTATGAAACTTTTCTCTTTTAAAAATAAAATCACTAAACAATATATCTTGATTTTTATTTTGATAGTCCTTAATAAACTTATTAATATCAGAATATTCAATAAAATTTTTTCTTAAAAAAAGAAAAGTTAATTTTTTTATTTCATTTTTAAATATTAAAATTTTTTTTTTTGATAATAAATTAAAATTACTATTTTTAGTGAAACTAGTAATTAAAATTATTTCAACTTTTTTTTTTTTTATTTCTAAGAACTTTGCGAGAACTAAATAAAATATATATTCTCCAAATGTAGGATTATTTGTTTCAAAATCATAAACAATAATTAATTTTTTTTTATTAGTATTTATTTTTCTTTTAATATTTTTAAAAAAAAAATAAGCTATTAAAATAGTATACAACCTATTAAAATAAAGAGGTATTAGGGCAATTAAATTAAATAATATTAAAAAAAATTTCACAAAATTATCTTTCTAAAATACTTAATATTTTTTGATAAAAACAGTAAAATAAACTGCTCAAAATACTTAAGCATTTGATTAAGAATATATGATATTAATGCATTAAGTTTAAAGATTATATCAAAAATATTATTCATGAATAAAAATTATATTTTTGATTGCAAATTGCTTAAACAAAAAAATTAAATTTCATTTTTCATTTTTTTATATAATTTAATCCAATTACTTTTTTTAGTATCTATTATTTGTGCATTTTTAAAATATTTTGCCTCTTTAAAGCATATTCGTAGAAAGCTACTACCGACACCGCTTAAACCTTCAATTACAAAATTGAATCTAACTTTTCCAAGGTTTTTTATAAGATTATTTTGATTAACTTTATCAAGAGGTAATTGATGAATTGAACATAAAATTATATTCTTAAATTTAAAATCTTTATATAGCCACTGTGTTGTTCCTAGTTGATTTGACATAATAGGTTCAGGAATTACAAATTCTACTTTTAATCCATTCCTTTCTGCAAAATTATTCATAATCATATTTTGAGCATTACTTGGAATTTTATAAGGACCAATATTAATATCTGTCGTGACTGAAGCTGTAGACATAATATTAATTTAAAGTATATAATTTCAAAAAATCTGAATTTTTTTGCATTATTGGTTTGTATTTATCTTGGAACCTAACACTGCAAGCTATCCTGGCTAAATTTGACTTAAAACTTACATTTCCATGAAGAATAAATGGATTAAATATTATCACTTCACCAAATTTTAGTTTAACTGGCTTGTGACTGTTCATTTTATTTAATATTGTAGGGCCATTCACCAAACCTTGGTTATGTTCAATCTTAATAGTCTCAAAAGATTTTTCTTGAGGCACATAATATACACCGCCATCATTATCTAAATCGTGAAAAGGAGCCCACATTACAAAAGTGTAAGGAGAAATTCCAGACATCAACTCGTAATGAGGCCATTGACGCCTTTGTTCTTCACCTGGTAAATTAAAAATAGTGTTTGCTCTTCTTTGAATTAAAAGTTCCTTACCACAGAGTTGCTCAACAATTTTACCACATGACTCTATCATTATTTCCGAAGCTTCGTTAAATGATAGCAGGTTCACCATAGCTTTGTTTATTTCATGGTTTTTCATTAAAGCTAATTTTTTTCTTAAGAAAGAAATATTTTTTTTTCCTTTAAAGCCCATTTTATTTAAAAAGGTTTCTCTCAAATATTCAAATTTTTTTAAATCAGGTATCTTTACAATTGAATAGCCTCGGCCATTAATAATTTCTTTTTTTAAATTCATTATTTAGTATTTTACACACATGGATTAGGGTCAGCAATATGTATTTGCTCTATTTCATCTAAAATTTCTTGTGTTAAATTTAAATTTAAACATTTTAGATTTTCTTTTAATTGAAATAAAGATGTCACACCAAAAATACTACTTGAAACAAATGGCCTACTTAATACAAAAGCATTAGCTAAATCTGTAATATTAATTTCATATTTTTTTGCAATTTCTATGTATTTCAATATAGCTCTTTCACCTCTGTGCGTATTATGCCTTGAAAATCTTCCTGGCCACAAAGTATATCTTGCGTTTGCTGGTTTCTTACCATTAGTATATTTGGCTGATAATCTTCCACCAGCTAAAGGAGAATAAGCAAGAAGTTTACAATTTTCTCTAATAGAAACTTCTGAATTTGAAATATCAAAAACCCTATTGATTAAATTATAACCATTTTGGACAGATATAGGTTTTAATAAATTATATTTATCAGAAGTCTCAATAAATTTCATCATGCCCCACGCAGTTTCATTGGATAATCCATAATATCTAATTTTACCTTTTTTTTTTATTTTTTCTAAATTTTCTAATATCTCCAATATTGGAGTCCAATTTGTGTCTCCTGGATCATATACGAAATCTAATTGACCAAATACTGGCACTGATCTCTCGGGCCAATGAAGTTGATAAAGGTCGATATAATCAGTTTTTAGTCTCTTTAGACTTTCGTCAACAGCGATTTCAAAATTTTTTTTGTCAAATCTAAGATTTTTTCCGCCTCCTCTTATCCATTTTAATTCTGTAGCCCCAATTCCCTTCGGATGACAAGAGCAAATTTTAGTTGCTATAATGACCTTATCTCTATTTTTTCTTTTAACTATCCAATCACCAATTATTTTTTCAGTTAAACCTTGAGTTTCTGCTTTGGGGTAAATTGGATACATTTCTGCAGTATCTATAAAATTTATTCCGCTATCATATGCAAAATCTAATATCTTAAATGCTTCTTCTTTACTTGTCTGTTCGCCAAAAGTCATTGAACCAAGACCAATATTGCTTATACTTAAATCAGAAAAACCAAGATTATTATAAGCTATCGTCATTAAAAACTAATTCCACTTATGATGAACATCTTCTTTTATAAAATCATCATAAATTTTTTTAATTTCAGGCATTTTTTCATCAATATTTTCTAAATCAGAAACTTTGCAATTTGCTTGAACTTGATTAGGGCTCACAGCACCTGGTATTACAACTGTTACCGCATCATGCATCAATATCCATTTTAATGCTAATTGTGACATAGAATAATTTTTTGGAAAAGTTTTTTTCAATTTATCAACTACCTTTAATCCTTTTAAAAAATTTACTCCAGAAAAAGTATCGCCAATATCAAATGCCTCTCCTTTGATATTATAATTTCTATGATCATTTTCTGCAAATTTTGTATCAGATTTAAATTCACCTCCCAACATTCCACTCGCGAGCGGCCCTCTTGCTATTATAGCTATTTTTTTTTCTTTAGCCAATTTGAAAAATTGATCAAGTGGTTTTTGTCTAAAAATATTAAAAACAAGCTGAATACTTTTTACATTATCATACTTTATTGCCTCATATGCTTCAGATAGATTATAAACACTAACACCATAGTGGAGAATTTTTCCTTTCTTAACTAATTGATCCATTTTTTCAAAAGTTTCAGGTTTCTTGCAAATCTCAATTGGTGGACAATGTAATTGAACTAGATCTATTTTCTCTATTTTCAAATTTAATAAAGATCTATCTATAAATTCCTCCATTGGTTCATTTTTAAAACCTTTGGGATAATTAGTACCTCTGATACGCCTTCCTAGCTTGGTAGTAACATAAATATCATTGGAAGTTCTTAAAATTTCTGACAGAAATCTCTCACTTCTACCATCTCCATAGGTATCAGAAGTATCAAAAAAATTAACTCCACAATCTAAAGCTTTTTTAAGAATTTTTCTAGCATCTTGATCCTCAACATCTCCCCAGCACCAACCTATTTGCCAACAGCCCAATCCAACTTCGGAAACCTTCCAGCCAATATCAGAAAATTCTCTGAATTTCATTTAATTAACTACAGTATCAAATTTTTCTTGCACCGCTGCCTGAGACTCTTTAGCTTTTTTAACTGTCTCTAATCTTTCTTTGTATGATTTTTGAGGAGGATCATAACTATCAAAAACATTCATAATATTTTGTGTAAAATCTCTACCTATTTCTGTTAAAAATATACCTTCTTCAGAAAATTCAACTAATCCATCCTTTTTCATTTCGCTCATATATTCAATTTCTTTTTTAAAATATTCTTTTGCATTAATTCCAAACTGATCTTTAAAATTTTTATAATCAATTTTGAAGTAACTTCTTATTTGTTGAGTCGCATGCTGTCTAATTTTATCATCATCATTTAATCTTAAACCTCTAAAAGACGGGAGCAGATTTTGGTCTAATGCTTTTTTGTATGATGGGATATCATAAAAGTTTTGTATATAATAATCATTCCCTAAATTGCTCATAGATGAACTGCCGACTGCAATGAAATTAACTCTTCCACCTGGCTGATGCCCTGAGGCTCCATAGTGTGCTTCGCCTTCCTTAAATGCTTTAGTCATAGGGCTATCTGGGAGAGAATAACACTCAAATCCTGATCTGATATAACCTCCATCACCAAGCTTTTTATGTATTACATCCATCATTTCTTTTCTCTCTAAAAAATCAGGCAAAGGTCCTTCTGCTAGCATCTGAACTTGATACTTAGCAACCCATGGTTTGTAAGCCATTAAAGATAATTGTACTAATGTAGGTTTTAATCTTATTATTTCATCACAAGTTTTTGACATTGAGTCTACTGTTTGTCCTGGCTGACCAATTAAAAGATCAAAAGCAATCTCTTTGTACATTGATCTCACTTTTGGTGTAAGAATATCTTCAAATAATTTTGCTGGCTGAATTCGATTAACTCTTCTTTGTGTTTCTGGATCTAAGTCCTGCATTCCAAAAGAAATTCGATTAGTACCACATACTTCGTGGTTATAAATTAAACGCTCTTCATCAACTCTTCTTGGATCACTTTCTACAGTAAAAAAATCTACATTTGACCAGTCAAACAAACTCTTTAATTTATTCACTAAATTTTTTAAATCTTCTCTATTTAATATTGTTGGAGAGCCACCACCAAAAAAAACTGTTCCAACATTTAATTTAATATTATTATTATTTAGATGTTCAAAAAGTAAATCTATTTCTTTATATAGATAATTTAAATAGTCTTTTACCTTCTCATAATCTTTTGTGATAAATTTACTGCAGGTACAAAACCAGCATAGTTGTTCACAAAAAGGTATGTGAACATAAAAAAATATTTTTTTATCTTGATTATTTGGAAACCAATCTATTATTGCTTTTTTATACTCATCATTTTTAAATTCAAATTCCCAATGATCCTTTGTTGGATACTCAGAGTAATTAAATACCAAATCTTGGTGATATTTCTTAATTAGGTTTGCATTAAGCAACTGTTTCTTCATATTTTTAGCTTGCAACCTTTCTAAAATTTGTACTATTAGTTAAATCGTTTGCAGTAATTCTATTTTTTACATGATCAGAGTCATTAACAAACATTCCAACAAACCATCTTCCCTTATAAGATTTCCAATCTATTTTTTTATGTTTATCAACTACATCAACTCCATGAACAATTGACCCATAAAAAATAACCGAGTCACCAAGTTCAAGTTGATCCTCAATATTAACTTTTTTATTATTTTTATCTCTAAAATAAAAACCTCCCTTTTCAAAATCTATACCTTTTTTACTCATAATAATTCCTGAAACTATTCTTTGATTTATTCTTGGATCAACATGATCTCTTAATTCTCCTCCACCATGGGGATAGTTTACAATCTGAAGTCTATCGATTTGATTTTGGCTTGGGATATTTTTTTCAAATTTAAACTTATTATTGCCTGCTAAGAATTTTACATATCTCCAATGTCTATAAACACCATCTTTAAATTTTTTTTCTAATTTTGTTTTAATATTCCAATTATATAAGAAATATGAATGTTTAATTGCATATAAACTATATTTTTTAGTAATCTTACTGTCAATTATACGGTGAAAATTAGGAGCTCCGTCAAGCATCTTATAAAAAGAGCTTTTTTTATTCTTGTCATAAAGTTTTGCTATTTTAATAATAATTTTTTTCAAATTTTTTCTTGCAGCATTTCTTAATATAAATGCTTCGCCATTATACATTTTTTTTGCTAAGTTTTTCACGTACATTTCATTTTTCTTATTAATGGAATTTTTTAATTCAGCAAATTCTATAATATTTATTTTTTTTACAAATTTTGGTGGTAATTTTTTAGATTCTAAAAATTGCCAGTAATTTTTTAAAGAAGATGGGCTCAACATAAAACTTTTTTATAATAAGAACACTTATTGTCAATATAAATTTAATGACTTCGCAGTTGTAAAGTAATAATCGCCTTTGTAATTTAAAATTTTAAACAATTTTAACCATTCTCTTTTATTTAAAATTGTTGTTCCTAGTAAAGTCCATTTGTCAAAAACTTCTTTTTCTTTTTTATTTGAATAACTTGCGACTGTAAAAAAAGATTTTTTTGACACACGATTTATTTCTTTGATAGTTTTGACAACATCAATAAAATTATATTTATAAATTGAACTAAAACCTATTACAAAATCAAAGTGATTATTTTTGAAAGGTATATTGTAATAGTTGCTATATATAATATTTTTTTTTATCTCTTTTTCTGCATTTTTAATTGGATAAATATGATCCTCTATCCCATAAATTTTAGCCTTAGGTAATAAAATTTTAAAATCCTTCATTATAAAACCTTTCTTACAGCCCAAATCTAAAATTCTAGAATTATTATTTAATTTATATTTTTTAATAATTTTAGGAAGAAGTTTAAGCCATCTTCCATCATAAGAAAACCCTCCATAACCATTATTGCGATTTCCATCATAATAATCTTTATCTAGCTTCCATGCTAAATATTTATTTTTTATAGTTCTATTAACCGATCTATTTATAAAAGCCTTTTTTTTAAAATATTTAGGATCAAAATATGGCATAATTAAAATTTTATTATTGGTCTTAATACTTTTCCTTTTTTAAAATCTTTTAAAGCTTTATTAATTTCTGTAATCTTATAATTTTTTTTTGGCAATATTTTTTTAATGTTATTAATTTCACTTATTAAAATTTTTTCATTAATTTTGAAATTTTTCATTGTTGTGCCGCCATTGCCCCAAGCTCCTGTAAAGGTTTTTCCAAAAATAAAATCCCATGCATTTATAGAAATTTTTTCTCCAACTTTTGTATTGCCTATCATAATAAATTTTCCAACAAAACGCTTACATAAAGAAAAAGTCTTTTCTATTAATTTTTTTGATCCAGTACAATCGATAATTAAATCAAATTTGTCTTTGTTTTTTTTAACCATTTCATCTAACTTTTTTTTATTAATTAAAACAAATTTAGTTTTTTTTTGTTTTTTTAAGATATTTAATTTCTTTGAATTTATATCTATGCAAGTTACATCTTCACATTTCAAATAATTTAATACAAATAAACTTGCATAGCCCAAACCTCCCATTCCCATAATTAAAACCTTAGATTTTTTATTGACTGATGAATTATTTAGTATTGCATTACTTGCAGTGGGTAATGCACACCCTAACAAAATAGACTCTCTTAAATATAGATTTCTTTTATTAATTTTAAAAATTCTATCTTCACTTACTAGTGAATAATTTAAAAGTGTGTTGCAACCGCCTGTGTTTATTTTTCTAGAATTATAAGTATAAAAAGTGTTTAGTATCTTTTTATTATTTTTTTTTTTAACCCAACTTACAACTACTTTATCTCCTCGTTTAAATCCCTTTACATCTTTTGCTAACGAAATTATTTCCCCAACGCCTTCATGGCCCATACAGTGTGGCATAAATTTATCCTTACCTAAAATACCACTAATTTCATTAAGTTGAGTGTGGCATATGCCTGAATACCTCATCTTCAATAAAGCATAACCATTTGGAACTTTGGGCATATCAAGATTGAGAATTGATAAACTTCTCTTTTGCTTATTTAAAATAGCAGCTAAATTTTTTTTCATTTTTAATTTAAACTTATTTATTTTAGAATATGATTTAGTACAGCATAAAAATTTGATCTACTTATAGATTTCGAGTGTCCTAAAATATCTACTTTCAAAGCTCCAGCAATATTCCCAATAATATTTGTGATTAATTGATCAGATTTTACAGAATACAGCAACGATGTTATTACTAGAAATACATCTCCTGCACCTATAGTATCTATTACTTTGTCAGATATAAGTGCCGGAGTGTTTAAAGTTTTTGAATTCATAAAAGAAAATGAACCATTTCTTCCTCTGGTGATAGTAATATTTTTACATTTTATTTTTTTATTTATTTGTTTTGATACTATTGTTTCAATATCATCTTTATTGTTAGAGGCAGCTAACCTAAGTTCTGGTTCATCAATACAAATAAAATTCGAAGATGGGTATTTTGTAATCAAATTAAATCCTAAATTTGCACTATTAGTTTGACAGTTAATTGCTAAAAATTTAGATTTGTTTCTTAAAACACTATAGATATCCTCATCTATAAAGCCATGTCCATAATCAATTAATATCACTACATCAAATTTTTTTGTTTCTTTTTTTAAATATGAGATAATTTTTTTTTTATTGTTAGGTCCTAGAAGTTCATCATCCATGAAATAAACTTCGCTTATTTTTTTATTATAAGCATTTTCCACAAACCTTCTTTTTCTAGTAGTTACTTTGTTTTTTTCATAAAATATTTTACTTTTAATTTTTTTGGTAAACTTTTTTACCCCAGATTTAACATCTTTATCTTTTCCCATCACCGTACAAATAGATATATTATTATTAAATTGAGATAAATTAGTAGCTGCTGCAAATATACCTCCCAAAAATAAATCGGTTTTCACATATCTTGTAGCTATTATACTTTCCTTTATCGGTTTATTTAACGGTTTAACTGTGTCATATTGATCTATAATCGCGTCTCCAATAATTAACACTTTCTGATTTTGAATTTTTTTTAAACTAGACAAACTTTCCAAAAGTAAATCTTTTTTATTTTTATTTTCTAAAAACTTGGTCAAATTACTATCCAAAATGTAAGAAAAGCTTTTATTAATTATTTCAGTTGAGCTTTTTAAAGGTGAGTCTGTATAAACAATTTTTGAATTAATCTTTTTAATTTCTTTAATTTCTTTTTCTAATCGCTCCGTTAAGTCTTTTTTTCCCTTATAATCCTTTCCTTTAAAATAAAAATCTGGTTTTATTTGACTAATACTACTAGATGCATCAGGACTAAAGTTTACTCCTACAAAATCTACATGTCTTAAAGACTCTAAGACTTTTGCTCTAAAATAATGATTATTTACTGGTCTATTTGGACCTTTGTTTACAAATTTATCCTCCGTAATTGTTACAAATAAATAATCACATTTTTTTCTCACTTCTTCAAAATGGTTTATGTGCCCAGCATGAATAACATCAAAAACTCCATGACATAATCCAATTTTATAACCTTTAGATTTTAATTTTTTAGAAATTGATGCTAAATTTTTTAAGTTATATTTTTTCATTTTATGAGTTTATATTCTATATGAATTTGTTTCTGAATAATCTGCCACAATCGAACTTCCTGCTAATGAGTCTCCATCAGAAGAGATTAATAATTTAAATAAACCTAAAAAATTTTCAGCATTTGCAATTTTTTTCATTGGTAATTTTTGTTTTATAAATTGATTATATATTTTTTTATTTCTTTTTTTTAATCTTTCAAAAGAATTATATTCATATTCAAATGCACCCAATAGTACACAATGAATAAATATATTTTTATTTATTAAATTTTTTGATAGGTTTTTAGTGTAGGCAATCAATGAAGCTTTCACCATTGAGTATCCGACTGAGGCTGTAGACTCAATAGATGCTACTGAGCCAATATGAATAATTCTTAAACTTTTATTATAAATTTTTTTATCTAAAATAATTTTATTTATACCTAAAGCTGTAGATACATTCATATTAAATAAAAAGTTTAAGTCTTTATGATTAATTATTGGATTGTGCATACCAAATCCACCACCTAAACAATGGAGCACAACATCAATTTTTTTTTGTTTACTAATTATCTTTAAAAAACTATCAAAATCTTTTTTTTTAGAAAAATCCTTTGAAAAACAATTGTGTTTATTTTTTTCTGAAAGTTCTTTTTTTAATAGATTTAACTTATTTTTGTCTTTGCCTGTTAAAATTAATTCAAATCCAATACTATTAAAGTATCTACTTAACATTAAACCTAGTCCAGAAGTTGCACCTGTTATTAATATTTTTTTCATTTTTACAACTTTAAAAGATCAAGTCGGATTTTTTTCACAATTTCTTTGTCTAAAAATGGATACATATTATCTAACATAGCAGGCTCAAAAGTTCCATCCTTATTCATTTGAGTCTGTACTCTAGGCACTAATTCTTGCATTGGTGGGGTCATAATCTCACAAACTGTTGGTTTTTTTGAGCGTAAAATTTTATTTAATTTTTGACTCAGTTTAGTTTCACTGTTTAATTTAAATACATCAAAATCAAATGCTTTTGCAACATTTAAAAATTTTGGCAGGGTAAGGCCACTGTTATCATCTGATCCAACAAATTTTTGGAAGTTTTTTTTTTGCATTAACTTCATCGTTAAATATCCACCATTATTAATTATAAATATCTTAACTGGAATTTTATAATTTATTAAAGTATGTAATTCTTGGATATTAAACATTAACCCTCCATCTCCAGTAATACATATTGGTAATTTTTTTTTATCTCCAAAATAAGCACCTAAAATTCCTGGTATTCCAAATCCCATTGCTGCAATTCCTGATGAAGTAAATAGTCTTTGACCTGTTTTTATTTCAAAAGACTGCATTGTACATGTAAAACTAGTCCCCATATCAGTTACTATATTTTCTCCTCCTCTTAATGTTTCAGATAATGATTTAATAAACCTAAAAGAGTTAATAAACTTTTTATTTTTTTTATAGTAATCTTTTTTCTTTAAATAATTTTTGTATTCAGTAAGTTTCTTGACCCATTTATACTTAATTTGTATTTTATTTTTTATTTTAAAATTTATTTTATCTAAAAAAAAACCCACATCATTATTAAATTGCATACTAGTTTTAATTTCTCTTTTTTTCATTTCCTTATTATCAATATCAACAATTATTTTTTTTGAATGTGGAGAAAAATTTTTCATTTGATAGCCAGTGATTGGAACTGAAAGCCTTGAGCCTAAAATTAAAAGTAAATCACATGCCTGAATAGCAAAATTTGCAATTCTGTTCCCAAATAGTCCTGGTCGTCCAAAATATAATTGATATTTTGATGGCAATATATCGCTGGCATTCCATGTTGATAAAAAGGGAATTCTTGACTTTTTTAAGAAAGATATGAATTTTTTTTCAGCTTTACTTATATGAACACCGTTACCTACTAAAATTAAAGGTCGTTTTGAACCTTCAATCATTTTTATTAATTTAAAAATATTATTTGTATTAATTTTTACTTTATCTTTTTTTAAAGTCAGTTTTTTTTTATTCTTCTGCTTAGTAAATTTTTTAGACTGGATATCAAGTGGAACATCGATCCAAACTGGTCCGGGTCTACCTTCGTTCGCTATTTTAATTGCATTAGATAATTCAAATTCAATATTAGAATATTTATCTAAAACTTTGCTATATTTTGTTATTGGTTTTATTATTTCTTGTATATTTGCTTCTTGAATTCCTATTTGTCTAGTTTTAGAATTTGCAATTAAATCTTTAGACTCTACTTGACCTGATATAACGATCATAGGAACTGAATCTATCCAGGCACCAATTACACCTGTTACTGCATTTGTGCCTCCAGGACCTGATGTAACAGATAAAATTGCAGGTTTTTTTTTTACTCTATAATATGCTTCAGCAGCCATAGCTGCAGCTTGTTCATGATGGGTGAAAATAAAGTTTAGTTTTTTTTTTTTTACGAAATGCTTCATTCAAAAACATTGCTCCACCACCTGTCACTCCAAAAGCAGTATCAAATCCTTTTCTTAATAAATATTCTACAATGTAGTCTGAATTATTCATCTTTTAAAAATGAAGATATAGTATATAAATTTTTTAAAGTACACACAAAGACAAATTATTTGACATAAATAATAACAATAAACTTAACAAAAAAAGTTAAAATTTTGAAAAAAATTTTCATATTAGGTAGCAATAGTTTTTCAGGTAATCATCTAATTGGTTTCCTATTGAAAAAAAAATATAAAGTTTATGGTTGTTCACAATCAAATATTTATCCTCAAAGATTTAATTCCTTGTCAAAAATGCCAACTAATAAAAATTTTATTTTTCATCGATTAGATATAAATAAAAATTTTGATAAACTAAGAAGAATAATTTTAAAAGTAAAACCTGATATTATTATTGATTTTTTAGGTCAAGGAATGGTGGCTGAAAGCTGGTCTTATCCAGAACTTACATTTAATTCAAATTTAATTAGTAAAATTAAGTTATATGAAATACTGAAAAATAAAAAATTTCTAAAAAAATATATTAAAATTTCAACACCTGAAGTTTTTGGATCTGCCAATATAAATAAAGCAAACACTTTTAAATATAATCCATCTACTCCATATGCATTGTCACATTCTTCAATTGAGACGTATTTAAAATTGCTAAAAAAAGAATATAATTTTCCAGTAATAATATCTAGATTTGCAAATTTTTATGGTCCTTACCAAAGACTTTATCGAGTTATACCCCTTGCGATTCATAAAGCTTTTTGTAAAGAAAAATTTTATCTTCATGGAGGCGGTAAATCAAGACGTTCGTTTATTTATAGTGAGGATTTTTGTAGAGGAATATATAAAATGATTCTTAAAGGAAAAATTGGAGAATTTTATCAATTTTCTTCAAAAGAATATTTTTCTATTAAGGAAGTTATAGAAAAAATTTACTTAAAATTTAAATTAGATCCTAAAAATTATATTGTTAATGTTAAAGATAGACCTGGAAAGGATAAAGACTACAAAATAAATGATAATGATACTAGAGATAAATTAAAATGGAAAAATGAATTTAATTTAAATAGTGGTATTGATTATGTTATAAATTGGTACCTAGAAAATAACAAAAAATTTAATAAAAAAGATACAAAATTTTCCATAAAAACATGAAATCAAACTTTTTAATTAAACAATATATTTCGGATAAAAAAATGAAGATAAAACATAATTATTTATCTGAACAATTTCAAAACTCAAAAAAAATATTTAAATTGATAGATGATACCGTAAAGTTTAATGATTTTACTCTTGGAAGATATGTTGATTTATTTGAAAAGCAATTTTGCAAATATCAAAAAGTAAAATATGCTATTGGAGTCGGTTCTGGCACTGATGCTATTTTTCTTTCTTTAAAAGCACTAGATATTAAAGAGGGAGATGAAGTAATAACTCCTACCTACTCTTTTTATGCAACAGCTGGAGCTATAGCTACAACTGGAGCAAAGCCTGTTTTTGTCGATATTAAAGAAGATTTAAATATTGATGAAAATAAAATAGAAAAAAAAATTACAAAAAAAACTAAAGCAATAGTTCCTGTTCATTGGTCTGGAAGAATTTGTGACATGAAATCAATTATTAAAATTGCAAAAAAACATGATCTTCATGTGGTTGAGGATGCTTGTCATGCAATTTTAGCTCATAATGATGAGAAAATATATGCAGGAAATTTTGGTATTACAGGATGTTTTAGCATGCATCCTCTTAAAAATCTTAATGTATGGGGAGATGGTGGAATAATTACCACAAACAACAAAAAAATTTATCAAAAAATAAAAATGATGCGTAACCATGGTCTAGTAAGCAGAGATAACTGCAAATTATATGGATACAATTCAAGATTAGACACTATTCAAGCAGCTGTGGGTTTAGAAATGATAAAAAAAATAAAACTAATTACTAATGCTCGAATAAAAAATGCAAAATATTTTAATAAACACTTAAAAAATATTAAACAAATTAAACTAATTAATGAAAAAAAAGCATATAAATCAGTTTTTCACTTATATCAATTTTTCTGTGAAAAAAGAAATGCCCTCAATTCATACTTAAGAAAGTATAAAATTGATAGTAAAGTTCATTATCCTAAGCCACTACATTTACATGATGCAGCTAAAAAGTTTAAATATAAAAAAGGTCAGTTTAAAAATGCGGAGAAGTTAGCAAATAAGGTTATTTCAATCCCTGTTCATGAATTTATTACTACAAATCAACTAAATTTTATAATTAAAAAAATTAAAGACTTTTATAGATAAATATAAATGAGAGTAAAATTTACAAATTTTCCAAAGGAATTTAAAATTCTAAAAAAGGAATTAAATAAAAAATTTAATAAAATTGGTAATGAAGGACAGTATGTGCTTGGAAAAGAACTAGAATTATTTGAGAAGAAAATTCAAAAATTTTTGAAAGTAAAGCACGTGTTAGGTGTAGGAAATTGGACAGAGGGCACAGTAATGGTATTAAAAGCGCTTGGTTATAAATCCGGAGATGAAATAATTACTGTATCAAATTCATTCATAGCTACATGCGGGGCGGTTGCATATTCTGGGCTAGTACCAAAATTAGTAGATGTTGGGGAAGATTTAAATATCAATATAAAACTATTACAAAAAAAAATAACAAAAAAAACTAAAGCAATAATGCCAGTACATCTCTCTGGTATTCCATCTGATTTAGATGGTTTAAAAAAAATTTGTAAAAAAAATAACCTTAATTTAATTGAAGATGCAGCTCATGCATTTGGGACCAAATATAAAAATAAATTTATAGGTACTATTGGAGATGTAGGATTGTTTAGTCTACATCCAAGAAAAAGCTTTCATATTTTAGGAGACGGAGGATTGATAACAACAAACAATACCTCTTTGTATAAAAAAATACTTTTACTCAGAAATCATGGGTTAAAAAATAGAAATGAGTCTCTAATTTGGGGAACAAATTCTAGATTAGATAATTTACAAGCTGGTTTTGGAAATATTATGCTTAAAAAAATTAGAACTTGGAATAATAGACAATTGAAAATTGCAAAAAATTACACAAAAAGTTTGAAAAAATATTTAAAAACACCTGTATTTGAATTAAAAAATTCAAATCCAACATTTCATCAATATATAGTGAGAACAAAACACAGAAAAGAACTTCAGAAATTTTTGAATTTAAATAAAATTGATACAGCTATTCACTATCCAATACCAATTCATAAACAAGTCGCTTATAAAAAAAAATTTGGTAATATTTCATTACCTATGACCGAAAAGTTTAGTAAGGAAATTTTAAGCTTACCTATTAATGCTTTTATGACTGACCAAGAAGTTTCTTATGTTATTAAAAAAGTTCAAAATTTTTTTGAAAAAAAACTAAAATGAAAAATATTCTTATCACAGGTGGTGGAGGCTATGTTGGGACTAATTTAACAAATACACTACTCTCTAATAACTATCATGTTACTGTTCTTGATACATTTTGGTTTGGAAATTACCTAAAAAAACATGATAATCTTAAAGTTTTAAAAAAGGATATTAGAGATATATTAAAAAAAGATTTAAATGAAATTGATTGCATAATTCATCTAGCCTCAATTGCAAATGATCCTGCTGCAGAACTTGATGCAAGATTGACTTGGGATGTTAACGTTTTGGCGACCTATCGCTTAATCAATCTTGCAATAAATCAAAAAGTAAAAAAATTTATTTTTGCATCCTCTGGAAGTGTTTATGGAATTAAGAAAGAAAAACATGTTACTGAAAATTTATCCTTAGAACCTATTTCTGAATATAATAAATCGAAAATGATTGGTGAAAGAATGCTTTTAAGTTACAAAAATGATATTGATTTAACTATTCTAAGACCAGCCACAGTTTGTGGTTATTCTCCTGCGATGAGACTTGACGTTGCCATTAACGCATTAACTTTTGGTGCACTTAAAGAAAATAAAATAACAGTTTTTGGTGGAAAGCAAATACGTCCAAACTTAACAATGCATGATATGGTTGCTTCTTACATATTTTCAATCAATAGAAAATTAAACAAAGGAAGATCTTTAAGTTCAACTGTATTTAACTTAGGATTTGAAAACTTAAGTATAATAAATATGGCCAAGAGAATTCAAAAATCTTTAGGTACTAATTCAAAAATTGTTATTAAATCTAGTAATGACCCAAGATCTTACAGACAAAATTCTGATAGAATATTAAGAGAAGGCTTTAAGCCCACAAAAAAAATTGAAGATTCAATTATGGAAATTAAAAAAAAATTTAAAGAAAAAAAAATTACAAAACAAGACAGCTTCTATCGAATTAATACCCTTAAATTAATTAAAGCAAAATAAATTATTTTTTTAATTTTGCTATTACAGACTTCATCCATTCTCCATTATATTTATAATGTGGAGAGGTAATTAGATTACCATCTTCTACACTAGGATTGTCTACAAAAATTCCTCCTGCATTAGTAATATCCTGTTTCCAAGCATAATAACCAGTTACTTTTTTATTTTTAATTATATCAGCTGAAATTAACATCATGGTTCCACTACAAATAGCAGCTATCAATTTTTGACTTTTATGAAACTTTTTAACAGTTTGAATTGCTTTGTCATCCAGCCTAAGTATTTCCATAGATTTCACACCTCCTGGCAACACCAATAAATCATATTCCTCAATGTTTAAGTTGTCTAAAGTTATAATTTTATCATCTTTTTGTGGTGGAATTTTTGTTCCAAAAAAACCTTTTACTATTTGATTTGTTTGATTGTACACATCAACTTCTATCCCTTCTTCTTTTAATCTATAAAAAGGATAAATAAATTCATGATCTTGAACTAGTTGACTTGTAATCATTAAAGCTTTCATAATTTTATTTATATATTTTCATATTGAAATATTTCAACTTTAATTTTATGTCTTTGAAGCTTTTAATAAAAGTATTTTATCATCTATTTTAAAATAGCTAGTAAGTTGCTTAAGCGTATATGATTTAACTATTTCTCCAATTGTAATTACAGTTTTTTTTTTATCAGAAACTATTTTGCCATCAAGAATAATTGAAATACTTTTATCATCATATGATTTTATGTTTTTGAAATTTTTATAATAAGAAATTTCGATCTTTATGTCATTTAACTTATATTTTTTTATATGATTTTTTTTAGGAATCGTAAATATCGAGTCTCTTCTATTTAATGCTCTTGTGCTATTTAATTTTTCATAGCCTTTTTTACTTCTTCCATAATTGTCTTTCATTCGAATTAAATCATTTTTAAGATATGGATTTTCTACCTCTAATGCAAATAAGTCATTATTTTTGCTTGCTTTTATTCTGTGAAATAAACCTGGTCTTAAAACCAAAATAGACATTGGTGGATATTTTATTATATTTTTTTTATATATACCTATTTGAACTTCTGCAGTTCCTTTTAAAATCAAAAATCCTGTTTTCTTTTTAGGATGACAATGAAGTGAGGTTGCAAAACCTTTTTTCATTTTAAGATAAGTGATAGCAATCTTTTTCTTATTACGAAATATATTATATTCCTCTCCCCATGGTTTAAGAACAACTCTATTATCGTAATTAAATTTCATTTTAATTTATGTATTGATAAATATAGTCTTAATTTTTCTAATTATCCATTAAAGTATATCTAAATTATAAATTATTAAAATGATTAAAAAAAATGTTGTGGGAATTCTTATAAAAAATAAAAAAATACTTCTTCAGTTAAGAGACAATAAATCAGATATTATATTTCCTAATAGTTGGGGTTTTTTTGGGGGTGAAGTAAATACAAATGAAGATCACAATAAAGCTATAAAAAGAGAATTATATGAAGAGCTAAATATAAAAAAATTTAAAACATTAAAATTTATAAATTCTCATTTTAACTCAAAATACAAATGTATTTTTTTTATTTATACTTTAAAGATTGACGGAAATGTTAATCTTAAAGAAGGATATGATTGTGATTATTTTTTTTTAAACAAAATATTAAAAGGTAAAAAATCAAAAAAAAATGGTATTTTTTATAAAGCTGCAGAAGTTACTCTAATGAAAAAAATATTTTTTCTCACCAATAGATTTTTGTAAATATAAAGTTAAGTATCAATAAACAAAATTATCTTATTTTTAAAAAATCAAGATAAATGTAAAATTTTTTTCAGTGCATAAATCAAGCCAATTGAGCTATTAGTACTGGTCAGCTGCACGCATTACTGCGCTT
>MDSV01208638.1_pt1 | contig 34128 bp, 34 predicted proteins | sample 810851 | NCBI WGS metagenome assembly MDSV01 (sample SAMN05326640, study PRJNA326480) | marine metagenome | isolation source: seawater | place: Atlantic Ocean: North East | collected 2012 | reverse complement strand
CTCTTCTTCAGGTTTAGCATCTTGTTCTTGGTTGGCTTCAGCGTTAACTTGTTCTTTTGGCTCTTCAGTTTGAGGAGCTGGTTCTGGTTCTGGCTCTGGCTCCGGCTCTTTAGCTGGTTCTGGCTCTGGCTCTGGTTCTGGTTCTGGTTCTGGCTCTGGTTCTGGTTCTGGTTCTTTTTTAGGCTCAGGAGCAGGTGTTGAAACCTCAGTTTTAGGTGCTTGGGCTACGTCTTCTTTATCTTTAAGCAAAGGATCTATTGCGCCTGTTACTACAAGAATAATACCAGCAGCTAAAACTATAAATGGATCCATGAGTCGGATTCTAAACTTTTAGTATATTAAATCACCTTTATATGTGAACGATTTGGGTGCTGTGTGAATAAAAAAATAAGAAAATATTGAGTTTTTAATGATTAAATTTACGCAAAATTTGGTAATATTTGTTAATGAATTCTATTTTTCTATTTTTTTTAACCGCATATATTATTTACTTTCTCTTTAGACCTGTAACTAAAAAAGAGATAGAGAAATTTGAAAATCCTGATAACTGGTCAAATATGGGTCTTTAAACCTTTAAGGTGCTCGATTATACTTTCAGATAAAGCTTGTAAATCATAACCACCTTCCAGAAAAGAAATTACTCTTCCTTTTGAATGAGCATTGGCAATTTCAACTATTTTTTTTGTAATCGTAAAAAAATCGGTAGACTCCAAATTTATATTTGCCAAAGGATCTCTTTTATGAGCATCAAAACCAGCGGATATCAAAATAACATCTGGTTTAAATTTTTCTATAGGAGTCAAAACTTTTTTTTCAAAAATTTCATGAAATTCTTTACTTTTTGTGCCAGCTCTTAAAGTAGCATTGAAAATATTCCCTACACCTGTCTCGTTTTCTGCACCAGTCCCTGGAAATAATGGAAATTCATGAGAAGATGCATAAACGACAGATTTATCTTTATAGAAAATCTCTTGGGTTCCATTACCATGGTGAACATCAAAATCAATAATTGCTACTTTACCTATATTGTATTTTTTTTGTAAATACCTTGCTGCAACAGCAATATTGTTTACAAAACAAAAACCGTTCGCTCTGATGGTTTCTGCATGATGACCTGGAGGCCTAACCGCACAAAAAACTCTCTCATTTTTTGTCATTAAATCATCGCAAGCAGCTATACCTGAACCACAAGATCTTAAAATTGCACTTTTGCTATTAGGACATAACATGGTGTCCGCGTAAGGTTCTTTTTCTACACCTACAATCCCATTTTTTGGTATGTTATTAAAAATATTTTCAATATGTTTTTTGGGGTGTACTAAGGATAATATATCTAATTTAACTAGCGGACTATCTTTAAATTCTACATTAAGATCAGACGATTTTATTGAAGAGATAATACTTTCTAGTCTTTCTTTTCTTTCAGGGTGACTTTGTCCATTAAATTTTAACAAACAATCATTGTGAGTATAAATTATCATCTTAATGCGTATTTTATTAATTATAATTGTTTTAACAATTCTTTTATTTTAAATATAGTGAGTAAAAAAAGAATTTTAAAGTGAATATTTATTATTTTGCATACGGAACAAACCTAAACAAGAAAATTTTTTTAAAAAAATTTAAGAATGCTAAATTAGTAAAAAAATATACTTTAAATAATTATAAGGTTGTTTTCAGAACAAAATATATTATCCCCGATCTACAAAAAATAAAAAATTCAAAAGTAAGGGGGTTGATTTATCTAATAGATAAAGATATTGAAAAAAAATTAGATGTATATGAAGATTATCCCAAATTATATATAAAAAAATATTTCAAACACCAAAAAAAAAAAATTATGTTCTACTATATGAAAAAAAAAACTCTACCATTAAAACCAAGAGGTTATTATTTTAAAATTATGATGAAAGGTTATCGTCAAAATAATTTCAAATTTATAAGTACTTAATTAAAATCTTACTCGCAGATACCGCTGATGAATTTGGGTTTTTTAATTTTTCGAGTATTAATTGAGATTTGTTTATTTGTTCTTTCATTTTATTAGGGTTATTTATAAATTCACTTACAGACATAAAAATATTTTTAGCATTACATTTTGACTGGAGTAATTCTGGAATTACTTCTTCGTTTGCGGCAATATTAATAATATTTGCAAATTTTACTTTCACCAATGCTCTTACAATAAGATAGTTAATAAAATTCATCTTGTATAAAATAATTGATGGTATTTTAGATTTACAAATTTCTAAGGAGACAGTTCCTGATTTCGCTACTGCAAAAACAGACTTTTTTAAAGTATGAGACTTTATTTTGTCATCACTAATAATTTCACAATTTTTTATATCTTTTGATTTAATATGATTTTGAATTAATTGATAATGTTGTTTTGTTGAATGAAATATATAAATAAAATCTTCATAATTACTATTCATTAATTTAATAAAATCTAAAAGGATAGGCATCAATACTTCTATCTCAGAAATTCTGCTGCCCGGAAAAACTGAGATTAAAGCTTTATTTTTTTCAAAAATTTGATTGATGTCGATTTTACTTTCTAAACTATTATCTAATAGTGGGTGTCCAACAAAATCATTGCTCACACTTTCTTTGTCAAAATAATATTTTTCAAAACTAAATAATAATAGAATATGATCAATAAACTTTTTAATTTTTTTTACTCTGCCCTCTCTCCAAACCCAAACTTGAGGCGCGACGTAATGAATAGTTTTTATTTTTTTGTTTTGCCTTTTGACACGTTCCGCTACTCTTAAAGTAAAATCTGGGCTATCAACAGTGAATAATATATCTGGATTGAAATCTACAACAGCTTTAACTGTTTCATTAATTTTTTTATTTATCTTGAATATATTTAAAATTACTTTAGTAAATCCTAGGTAAGTGATCTCTTTTAAATCGTAAATAGACTTAATATTTAAAGCTTTTAAGTTTTCACCTCCTACACTTAAATATTCAATGTCTGGGTCAACTTTTTTTAACTCTCGAATAACTTTCGACGCTAATTTATCACCAGAAGGTTCTCCAGTAAGAATAAATATTTTTTTCATTTATACATTCTCCAAAGTTCACCTCGGTCGGACAGTAAATATAAATCACCATTTTTGTGTATCTTGATATCTCTTATTCTTCCAATATTCCCTTTGAATATTATTGTTTCATCTATGAATTTCATTTTATCAAACTTTAATTTTCTTAAAGATTGGTCTTTTAAAGATGTGATTAACGCATCTCCATTCCACTCTTTAAAAGTTTCACCTTTATAAATTGCCATAGCGCTTACAGCTATTGAAGGCACCCAATACTTAATTGCTTTTGTAAAACCAGGTTTCCATTTTGGACCAATTTTAGTCCCTGAATAATTAGTTCCCCCCCAACCTAAAATTTTCCAGCCATAATTTTCTCCAAAATTTGTCGTTCCAAACCAATCACCTCCTCTTGCGCCATGATTGGTCAAATATATCTTATCGTCGAAAGGTGAAAGAGACATTCCCTGAGGATTCCTCACGCCGATTTGATAAATTTCGGGTAGCCAATGTTTTCGATTAATAAATTTTGGATTATCTTTAGGTATCGAACCATCTAAATTTATTCTTATAATACTTCCGGGGTGTTTAGTATGATCTTGAGCGATCATTCCTTTTCCTCTCTCTCCAGCAGTTATATACAAATGTTTATTTTTTATTAACAGCCTGGATCCAAAATGATATCCAGAATTTATAGGCGGTTGCGCTTGAAAGATATTTTTAAAATCAAGTTTTTCTTTATTAAGTTTTGCTCTTGCAACAGATGTACTGGACATTCCATTTGATCTATTTTCAGAGTATGAGACAAACACAATATTATTTTTATAAAGGATATCTAATAATCCTCCTTGACCATCTTCTAAAACTTCTAGATTATGACTTAAATTCTTTATTATATTTTTCTTTAAATCTACAAATTTAATATTTCCAGGCTTTTCTGTTACTAATAAATTTTGGTTATCTATAAATGTCAAACTCCAAGGACTATCAAATCCCTCGATGATTTTCTCTAGTTTAAAATCATCAGCACTTAAATTTGTAACCCATATTAGAAAAATTACTAATAGTTTTTTCATTTAATTAGAATAAACATTTTATTTCTGTTTGCGTATTTGACACTTTGCCTTCTATTTAAAAAAATATTTTGTTTATGTTTTAAAACTATTCCTTTTATTCCAGCCATTTTACACTGTTTGAGTGTTTCTAATCCAATAGTCGGAAGATCAACTCTCAAGTCTTGTCTTTTTTTAGGAAATTTTATAAGAATCCCATTAGGAAATTTAGTTTTTTTTTTTACTTTTTTAATCAATTGTTGTGTTCCGCCACTTCCTTCAAATGCTAAAATTTTATTATCTCTACAGATCGCGCCTTGAACGAATGAGAAATTTCCGGATTTTTTTAGAGCTTTTTCTCCGCAACTTATATCTTTTTTATCAAAAGTATTTGGTTTGATTAATGTGTAATTTCCCTTAGGTAAACTTATTTCAGGAGTAAATTTATTTGAGCTCAAAGTCTGAATTTTTTCTTTTTTCAAAATATTTATAATTTGTTTTAAAATTGCAGCATCCCCTAATTTAGAACTTTTTATGATTTGCGGCATATAATAAATTCCCTTAAAATCTAATTTAATAGAGCTTAAATTTGGTTTAGCTACTTTTCCCGCAAATAAGACTTTTTTACAATTTTTAGATTTTAATATTGAAATGATCTTACCGAACTGACCGATAGACACTGAGTAAGAATTTCTATCTTTTTTAAATAGTTTTTTTTTAGTTAAATCGATTATAAGATACTTATACTTTTTTTTTATTTTTTTTAAAATATATTTTGGTAGATCAGTTTCTCCAAAAATTAGCCCTATCATAATATTTTAACTTTGAGGTGAACAAATCGGTCTTTTTTTATCTTTCTCAATAAATTTTATCACTTCACCAACTAATTCATTATCTTTAAAAGCTCCATTAATTTTACTCAAATTTTCATGAAGATTTTTAGATGAAAAAATTTCTTTGTATGCTTTATCTAATCCAATAATTTTTTGATTATCATATTTTTTTCTTCTTAATCCGATAAGGTTTAAACCTTGTAAAAAATTTCTGTTTCCAATTGATAGTCCAAAAGGTATGACGTCTTTTAAAACTCCAGTCATTCCTCCTATCATTGCTAATCTTCCTATTCTAGTAAACTGTTGAACTGCTGAATTTCCACCTATGACAACTGAGTCTTCAATTTCAACGTGTCCTCCTAATGGTACATTATTAGCAATAATTACATTATTTCCAATTTTACAATCATGAGCAATATGGGAAGAGATCATAAATAAACAATTATTTCCTATAATTGTTTTTGAACCTCCTCCCTCTGTTCCTGGATTAATTGTTACGTACTCTCGTATAATATTATTTTCCCCAACAACTAAACTATTCTTTTCGTTTTTATATTTCAAATCTTGTGGCTGTGTCCCAATACTTGCAAAAGGAAAGATTTTTGTTCCTTTTCCGATTTTAGTATTACCCTCAACGTGTATGTTTGAAATTAATTCTACGCCTTCTTCTAATTTTACATCAGGACCAACATAACAAAACGGGCCAATTTTTACATTTTTAGAAATATTTGCTTTTGTATCAATTACACTTGAGTTATGTATCATTATTTTCTATCAACAATTGTTGCAGACCATTCTGCATCTGCCATTCTTTTTCCACCTACTTTTGCTGTTCCTTTATATTTCCAAACTCTTCCATGAGATCTTATAGCCTCTATATCTAAATGAAGTTCACAATCAGGAATTACAGGGCTTCTAAATCTAGCTTTATCGACGCTCATTAAATAAACTAATTTATTTTCATATTCTTTAGGATCAATACCGTGAGCAGTTAATGCCGCTGCTGCTTGACCAAACGCCTCAACAATTAAAACTCCAGGCATAACAGGCTGATTTGGAAAGTGACCTTGAACATAAAAACCATTTTTCTTAACATACATAATAGCTGTAGCTGATTTCAAAGGCACGATATTAACTAATTTATCAATTAGCAGCATTGGTTCTCTATGAGGCAACAAACTTTCAATTTTTTTTTTTGTCTAATTCAACTTTATTCATTTTTTATTTTTTAAAAATTCTCTTAGTTTAACTGCAGGATATCCCATTACGATCTCATTATCCTCAATATCTTTCACAACTCCACTTCCGCCACCAATTTTAACATTGTTTCCTATTTTTAGATGTCCGGACACACCAGCCTGGCCGCCGATAGATACATTGTTTCCAATTACTGAACTGCCAGCAAATCCGACTTGACCCGCAATCATACAATTTTCACCAATCTTCACATTGTGTGCAACATGAACCTGATTATCTAAATAAGTATTTTTACCAATTACTGTATCATCGATAGATCCCCTATCAATAGTACATCCAGATGCTATTTCAACATCACTTTTAATAATAACACATCCAAAATGAGGAAATTTAAAATTTTGATTTTTATTTGGTAAAAATCCAAATCCTTTTTGCCCAATTTTACAACAATCTTGAATCACTACTCTTTTATCGATTAATGAATTTTTAATTACCACAGCAGACCCGATAATACAGTTTTCACCAATTTCTACATCATGCTCTATGATTGTGTTGGCTCCAATTTGAGTATGATTACCAATTTTAACATTTTTTCCAATTAAAACATTATTTCCAAACTTTACAGTTTTATATTTGGATTTTGTTGGTTTTTTTAATGAATAGTCAGGATAGTCAATGTCAGCATACGGGTATATTTTTTTTGATATTTTTGCTAATTCAACTAAAACATTTTTTACAATAATTTTCTCTGTAGAAATAGGAAGATCTTCAGCCAAATTTTGAGTGGTCAAACAATAATTAGCTTTGGTCTTCTTTGCAAATAATCTGTATTTTTTTGAGTCATAAAATGTCAAATCATTTTTATTTGCTTCACCTAAAGGCCTTATATTGCTTATCTTAATATTTTTTTTGAAAATTTGTGAAGTAAATAAATCTGATAAATTTTGCTCTTTTTTAAAAAAAAAATTTTTTAAACCCATCAACTTTTAGTTCAACTTAATTGATTTCAATTTATCGTTTAAGGTATTTATAATATCCTTGGTAATATCTAATTTTTCATCAGCTAATATTATATTTTTTTTATCTAAAACAAGCCTAATTCTTTTTTCTTGCATATAATCACTTATAATTGGATTAAGATTTTTTAAAATTTCAGTCCTGGCTTTAGATCTATCTTTAGCAATTTTCTCGAGAAGCTTTTTACGGTCACTTTGAAGAGTTGCTACTTTTTTTCTCAAATCATTAACTTTTTTAACGTATTCTTCTTGTGATATAACTTTTTTTTGTTGTATCATTTTTTTCTCCTCTTCTTGAAGAGATTTTTCTTTTGAATTTAAAGATTTAATTCCATCATTTAATCTTTTTTTTAAACTATCCTGTGCTTTTTTTCCTGCAACACTATTATTCAAAATATACTTAAAATCTAAATAATGAGGCATATCTGCATTTAAACCTTTGGTTAAAAAGCAGGAAACAAAGAATACGAATAAGAATTTTTTCAAATTTCTCATTAAAATGTTGTGCCTAAATTGAAATTAAAACTTTCTGTTTTATCAGTATCTGCTTTTGATAAGTTTGTAGAAAAAACGAACGATAAAGGTCCTATTGGTGATAACCAACTTGCAGCGAAACCTGTAGATGATCTTATCTCATTACTATCATCTATACTATCATCGTAATCAACCCCCCAAACGTTACCAAAATCTAGAAAGAACCCTACGTCAGTTTTGTATGCCTCTGGTAACAAATTTGGAAGGCTTGCCTCAAAATTAATCGCAGCAGAATAATTTCCACCAATATGATCCGAACCATCTACTGGACCAATTTTATTTCTTTCAAAACCACGGAGTCTTCTAGTACTTAAACTTCTTCTTTTACTTAACCTTACATCATCGTTTTCTAATCCATTGATAGCTGATAAATAAATTTTTCCAGCTCCAACTATATCATTTGTTAAAGATTTATATTTTGTAGCTGAAAAAGTGTTAAGCAAAGCTTTTTTATCTGCTATTAAAGGAACTCCCTGGTCAAAAGAAATTATTGAACCACTAGTTGGCATGAATGCTCTATTTCTCGTATCAAGACTAAATCCATAATTACCCACTATTTCAGAAAATGATCCTGCTTGTGTTTTTAAAGTGTCAGAAGCAGAGTCGAAGGTAGTCAAATCGTCATGACTAACTGAAAGACCTAAATTTGTGTAAATATCTTTAAATTGTTCAAAACTTGTACTTGTGCCTGCAGAAAATACGGTATTTTCATATCCCTGATCAGGTTTATCATTTTCAGTGCTTGATACAAAATAATTTAGAGAATTACCTAAAAAATTATAATTTGGATCAGTAAAGTTTATTCTTCCTGAAAGTGACTCACTATCAGAACTTATTTGAAAATCTAATTTTTTTCCTTCTCCAAGCCAATTATTTTCTGAAATACTAATCTCAATGCTTCCACCATTTGTTCCAATGCCTGCTCCCGCACTAATTTCACCTGTGGGCATTTCTTCCACACTAATGTTAACAACTTTAAGATTTGCTTTTGATCCTGTCAAAACTTCAGATTCTACATTTCTAAAAATTCTTCGTGATTTTAACTTTGCTATAGACTTATTTAGATTTAAAGAAGTAAAAGGGTCTCCTTCATCTAACAATAGTTCAGCCCGTATTACACTTTCATTTGTTATGCTATTTCCTATGATATTTATTCTTTCAACTAACTCTCTTTTTCCTTCAAATATATTAAACTTGATCGAGATAGTTTCCTCAAGAACTTCTTCTTCAACATTATGTTCAACAAATTGTAAATTATTTTTATCGATAATTTCATCGATATCTTCTAAAATTTTTTTAATCTCAAAAGGAGAATAGTATTTTCCGATTAACTTTTCATAAGATTTTTTCAAAGGGAAAAATAATTTATTATCAAATACAGGATCAACATTGGTCATTATTTTATCTATTGTATATCTCGTACCAGCTTCAATAGAGTAAATTAGATCAACATTATCACTGTCATTTATTTCCGCGCTATTTGAATTAATTTTTACATCATAATATCCTATTGATCTGTAAAAATTTTTTAACAATCGAATGTCTAAATTAATTAGATTTTGATTGAAGTTTGTATTTTTAGAAATGAATTTCCAAAATTTGTCTTCTTCACTAGCTATAATATCTCTTAGTTTTTTATCCTTAATCTTTTTATCTCCTATAAATTTTATACTTGATATTTTAGTTTTTTTACCCCGATCAATATCAATTAATAAATCGAAATTTTCATTATTTATTTTATTTACTTTAGTTTCAATTTTAGCAAAATTATAACCAACTGATGAATACAGCTGCTTAATAATGTTTACATCACTAGCAAGAAATGATTTTATAAATGAACTTTTTTCTTTTAATTTTAGATTTTTTTTAATTTCATCTTTTAGTTTATTACTTGGTTCACCTCTAATGATTATCTGATTTATGATTGGGTACTCTTTTAAATCTAATGTTAAAATATTATTTTTAATTTCAATATTTATGTCTTCAAAAAAATTGGTGCTGTTAAGATTATTAATTATTTCATTAATTTTTATCTCGTTAATTTGTTCTTTGAGTTTTATTTTCCCGTAAATAATAATAGTTTCGTCGCTAATTCTCTTATTACCATTAATAACAATTCTATCAATTGATTCAGCTTTTAGGTTTATGCTGAAAAAGGTAAAAATTGTAATCAAAAAAATGAATATATAATTTTTTTTACAAAACATGTTTTTTAGCTGTTTCTCTAGCCCATTCATCAATTTTTATTATCTGGTTAATATTTTTAGGTTTTCTTATAGCATATTTCTTGTAATTTCTATCATTTAGAACGCTCATTATGATTTTATTAATCCTTAAAAATTGTAGTTTTTTATTGAGAAAATGATCAACTAATATTTCATTAGCTGCATTTATTATAATGGGGGTAGAAGAGTATTCTTGAACTCTATTTTTTAACTTTATTAAAGGAAAAATATGTTTGTTTACTTTGCTAAATTTGAGATCCTTAACAATTTTATTTTTAAATTTGTTTTTTTTTGTTTTTATAAAAATTTTCAATATCTATATTACCTTCAAATATAGCGTTAGCTAAAGGTATAATCATTGATGTCTCATGATACATAAATTTCACTAGACCGTTTTTAAATTCAATAATAGCATGAACAAGCGAGTCTGGATGTATGAGAATATCCAGCCTGCTATTAGGGATGTTAAAAAGTTTTTGAGCTTCTATAATCTCAAAAATTTTGTTCATTAATGTTGCAGAGTCTACTGAGATCTTTTTTCCCATTTTCCATTTTGGGTGCTTGATTGCATCTGACGGTTTTATCTTTATCAATTGGTTTTTAGTGTAATTAAGAAATGGTCCACCTGAAGCGGTAATATATATTTTTTTTATTTCATTAAAATTATGACTTTTAATTAAATTTAATATTGAGAAATGTTCAGAGTCTATTGGAATTATCTCAGTTTTATTTTTTGTGGCTGCCTTTTTTATCAAATCCCAACCACAAATGATTGACTCTTTATTTGCAATCAGAAGTTTTTTACTTTTCTTTAACATGTTTATAGTTGGTTCTAAACCAGCAATCCCAGGAATTGCAGAAATTGTAATATCAGATTTTTTAACTATTTTTTTTAAATTAAAATTATTTGAAATTTTAATCTTAGAATTTTTAAATTTTTTAAATATTTTTTTATAAATTTCTTGATCATTTATAATAAAAATGCTGGGTCTATATTTTTTGATTTGTTTACTAATTAATTTAAAATTTTTATTGGCGGAGAGTAAATTTATTTTAAAATTATTTTTCTTCTTATCAATTATTTTCAACGAATTAAGTCCAATTGAACCTGTTGAGCCAAGAATTGAAATAGTTTTTTTCATTAAAAAAATAAAATTAATGTTACAAATCCTAAAGGAATTCCAAAATATATACCATCTAATCGATCAAGCACACCACCGTGACCTGGTAAAAAATTTCCAGTATCTTTCAATTTTGCTTTTCTTTTTAAATATGAAAAAAAGAGATCACCTAATTGACAAGCTAGAGATGTGAAAAAACTAATAAGTAAAATTTTAGTATTAAAAATATCTGTATAATAATAGAATAGGCCAGAGATTAAAATACCAGAAAATAAAAAAGATCCAATTGATCCAGCAATAGTTTTATTTGGACTAAGCTTAGTTAATTTTGGGCCTTTGAAAGTTTTACCAAAAACATATCCTCCAATATCTGAGGCTATGCACCCAATTAGCAATATTAAAATAATAAATTTAAGTTGGTGAAAATTTGAGAAAAAAAAGAATAAGAAACTAAAAATTGAAATAAAAGTAATAAATAAAAAATTGAATAAATAATAATAGAAACTATTTTTAAATATTTTTTTAGAGAGGTTAATAAATTCTAAAATTGATAATATACCTAATATTAACAAACTTAGAACCATTACAAAAACAAATTTAAATATTAAAAAAGTTAATAATAACAAAAAAATAGATGTAAAAATTCTTTTTTTTAATGTAGTCGATTTCATATAGCTCCAAAATTTCTTTTACTTTTTTTAAAATTATTAATTATTCGTTTTAAATCAGAAGAATTAAAATCAGGCCATAATTTTTTTAAAAAAAATAGTTCGGCATATGCCAATTGCCAAAGCATAAAATTACTTAATCTTTGGTGACCTCCTGTTCTTATAAGAATGTCTGGATCTGGTATATCTTTTGTGTAAAGATTTCTTTCTAATTTTTCAATTGAGTGATTTTTCCCAGTTTTTTTAACTGCGCTCAAAATTTCATTTTTAGAACCATAATTTATCGCTAAGTTAACAACAATTCTCTTGTTTTTTTTCGTTAAGATTACAGTTCTTTTAAGAGTAGACTTTATGTTTAAGGGTAATTTATTTATTTCGCCAATTATATTTATTTTAATTCCCTGATCAATGATTCTACCAATTTCTTTCAAGAAATAGTTTTGTATCAATTTAAATAGAAAACTTATCTCCTTTTTTGGTCTTTTCCAATTTTCCGATGAAAATACATAAAATGTTAAAATCGGAATTTTTAACTTTATCGAACTAGCCACTATTTTTTTTACTGTATCTACACCTTTAAGATGTCCAAAATTTCTACTTTTTTTTTTCTTTTTTCCCCACCTTCCATTGCCATCCATAATGAAAGCAATATGGTTGAGTTTGTTCATATTTGACTAATCTCTTTTTCTTTTTCTGATGAAATTTTTTCAATATTCTCTATGCTTGAGTCAGTCAATTTTTGAATACTCTTTTCAAAGTTTGTATTTTGATCTTCTGAAATAGCCTTATCTTTAAGTTTTTTTTTTAACTCCTCGTTTGCTTCTCTTCTTATATTTCTTATTGCAACTTTTCCTTTTTCACTCATATTTTTTAAAACTTTGATCAAGTCTTTTCTCCTATCTTCAGTCAAATCAGGAATCCTTAGTCTAATTGTTTGACCGTCTATTTGAGGATTGATTCCAAGTTCTGATTTTTGAATAGCAGATTCAACTAAAGTAGTATTGGCTTTATCCCATACCTGTATGGAAATTAATCTTGCCTCTGGAACACTTATAGTTGCTAGTTGATCAATTGGCATTAACTGACCGTAACAATCAACCTTAATTGTATCAAGCATGTTCGTATTAGCTCTACCTGTTCTAAGAGTAGAAATATCTTTTTTAAAAGATTTTATACTTTTGTCCATTTTAGATGAGTAATTATTTTGATTAAATTCAGAACTCATAAAACTATTAAACTCCTTCGCCTACTTTGTATCTTAAAAATTTTAACACTTTTATCTCTTGGTCCCTTGAATTATCTTTAATAATATCTTTCACAGTTTTTTTTGGATCCATAATCCAAATTTGATTCAAAAGTGAATTATCATTTAAAAATTTAGATATTTTTCCATTAGAGATTTTATCCACTATTTCTTTTGGTTTACCTGAGTTTAAAACTTCAGCTTTTATAATTTCAAGCTCTTTATCAACAATTTCTTTATCAATTTTTTCCCTATCAATTGCTAAAGGATTCGATGCAGCTACATGCATTGCTAGTTTTGAGCCAAAATCATTATCGTTATTTTTTTTAATTCCGCTTAATTTTACTATCGATATTATTTTTCCAATGTTTTTTTCAATAGCAGAATGTACGTAAAAAAAATTAGTTCCCTTCGAATTATCAAAAAAATTTGATCGTCTTATAGTAATTTTTTCCCCAATTTTAGAAATAAGACTTATTAAATTATCCTTAACAAGGTGACCGTTGGCCATCTTAGAATTATTTAATTTATCAATATTACCTTTATTTAAAAAATTTAATTCAGATAATTCTTTACAAAAATTTATAAAATCTTGGTTTTTTGCAACAAAATCTGTTTCACTGTTAATTTCTATAATTGAAATATTTCCATCATCCTCTTTCACCAAAGCTAATCCTTCAGATGCGGTTCTGGACATTTTTTTGGATGCCTTAGCTATTCCTTTTTTTCGAAGAAATTCTACAGATTTTTGAATATCGCCGTTATTTTCGTCTAGGGCACTCTTACAGTCTTTAAAGCCCACCCCTGTCATTTCTCTTAATTTTTTTATACTATCTAATAAATTTTTGCTCGACATTGACAAGTAATATTAAAAATTATTTTTTTTGAATTATTGGCTTTTTATTTTCGTCTTTATTCTTTTTTTCTTTTTCTTCAGACCCTTTAATAAATTTCTCTGCATCTTTGATAGTATTTTTCAATAAATCGCAATAAAGGTTAATTGACCGTCTCGCATCGTCGTTGCCAGGTATTGGGAAATCAATGCCTGTTGGATCTGAATTGGTATCTAAGACTCCAATTATTGGTATACCAAGTTTTTTTGCCTCTGCCACAGCTAAAGACTCGATATTTGTATCAATTATAAAGATTAGATCAGGAGTTTTTTTCATTTCAGCTATACCGCCTAATGATCTTTGAAGTTTTTCTTTTTCTTTCCCAAATTTCAAAATTTCTTTTTTTGTAAAGCCTAAATTCTCTTTAGAAAGTTGATCTTCTAGTTTTTTTAATCGTTTAATTGAGTTTTGAATAGTGTTCCAATTAGTGAGCATGCCACCAAGCCACCTGTAATTTACGTAAAATTGACCAGTTTCTTTCGCTAACTCACTTACTTGTTCAGAAGCTTGTTTTTTTGTGGAAACAATTAAAAGTTTTCCTCCGCCTGAAATAACATTATGAACTTTGACTAAAGCATTTTTTAAAAAATCCACTGTTTGGGTTAAATCAATTATGTGAATGGAATTCTTTTCACCAAAAATGAATTTTTTCATTTTCGGATTCCATCTTAAAGTTTTGTGACCTAAGTGAACACCTGCTTCTAAAAGTTGTTTTATGTCAATTTTTGGTACGTTCATATTTTTTCCGGTTAATCCACCACAGCTATTCCAAATTAATGGACCGGTAGGGCAATGCCCTTTATGCTGTGTGCGAAATTAACCACTGATATATACAATCAATTCAAAAAATCAATACACTAAAAAGTGATTTTTGCTACATATTCCTTAGATTTTAATGCTTTAAAATCTTTAAAGTCAAATTTTCGGTTATTTTGGAGACTATAACTAATTTTTTTATTTTTATTTATTAAAATAAAATTTACAGATGTTTCTCCATTTTTTGATAAAATTTTTTTTACTTCGTCTATATTGTAATTTTCTTTTAACTCAATTGTGACTTTTGAAAAAGGCTTATTAGTTATTTCATCTAAACTAGATATTTTCTTTACGTTCACCCTTTTCTTTATATTGTCTTCTGAAGTGCTATCTTTGTACAAGCTTAAAATAAAAGATTCAGACTCTTTTAATTTATTTCTATTATTTATTAAAATATCTGAAAATAAAAATAATTCAAATTCCCCTTGCTGGTCGCTAAATTTTATAATTGCATACGGAGTGCCTTTTGAACTCTTTTTTTCTTGTATCGACATAATCGTTCCAGCTACTAATCCCACATTATTTTCACAATTATAAAATTTACCGTAAGAACTTATATTTAATTGTTCAAATACATCTTTATATTCATTTAATGGGTGATCTGAAATGTAAAACCCCAAAGACTTAAACTCTTCAGCTAAAAGTTCTTTTTGCTGCCATTTGATTGAAGGTAAAAATTCAAATTCGTCTGATAAATTTTCACTTTTTTCAAAAAGACTTGATTGATTATTTTCTTTATCATCATTTATATTTTTAATTTGTTGAATAATTTTTGGGATAGAGTTAAAGATTTTGCTTCTGTCTTTGTTAAATTCGTCAAAAACACCTGCTTTTGTGAGTCCTTCCAATTGTAATTTATTTACATCTTTCGTATCAACTCTATTAATAAAGTTTATGAAAGATTTAAATTTTCCATTCTTTTCTCTTTCTTCAATAATATTAGAAATAGCCTCTAAACCAACATTTTTAATAGCACCCAAGCCGTAATAAATTTTTCCATCAATAGCTTTGAACTCTGCAAAACATTGATTTAAAGAAGGTCTTATAATTTCAATTTTAAGTCTTTTCAATTCTTCCACAAATTCTCTTAGTTTAGAAGTATTAGTTAGCTCAGTTGACATTGTAGCGGCAATAAAATCTTCTTTATAATATGTCTTTAGATATGCTGTTTGATAAGCAATTAATGCGTATGCTGCTGCGTGACTTTTATTAAAACCGTATTGTGCAAATGGTTCAATTTTTGTGAAAACAAAATTTGCTACATCTTTGGTAATGCCTTTTTTAATAGCTCCATTAATAAATCTCTCTTTTTGTTTGTCTAGTTCAGCTTTTTTTTTCTTTCCCATAGCGCGTCTCAAAATATCCGCTTCACCAGCAGTAAAACCTGCTAATGTTTGAGCAATTTGCATAACTTGCTCTTGATAAATGATTATTCCATAAGTGGGTTTTAAAATTTCTTTTAAGGTTGGATGAATATAGTCAGGTTGTTTTAAACCGTTTTTACAATCATTATAAATTGGAATATTACTCATAGGACCTGGACGATATAAAGCTACTAGAGCAATTATATCATCAAATTTGTTTGGCTTCATTTGTTTAATAGACTCTCTCATTCCAGCACTTTCTAATTGAAATAAACCTGTTGTTTCACCAGTGGACAATAGAGAGAAAACTTTATTATCATTTTGATTTATTTTACTGATGTCTAATTCAATGTTTTTTGCCTTTAATCTTTTTAATGTTTTATCAATGACTGTTAATGTCTTTAAACCAAGTAAATCAAATTTTACCAAGCCAGCGTTTTCTGAAGAGTACATGTCATATTGTGTAGAAGGTAAAATCAAATTTGAGCTATGATCTACATATAGTGGAAATTGCTCAGCTAATTTATCCCCTGCTATTACAACACCAGCAGCATGAGTTGCCATATTTCTGTTAAGACCTTCTAATTTTAGAGAAAGTTCTAAGAGCTTTTTGACTCTTGGATTATTTTTAACTTCTTCCTTAAATCTTGGCTCTCTATCAATTGACTCTTGCAGAGTTAATGGTCTCGAGGGATCGAAAGGTACCATTTTACAAAGTCTATCTACATGACCATAGGACAACCCTAATACTCTTCCAACATCTCTTAAAGCCATCCGTGCTTTAAGTTTACCAAAAGTTATTATGTGTGCTACTCCATCTTTGTATCTTGTTTTTAAATATTCAAAAACTCTATCTCTTTTTTCCTCACAAAAGTCTATATCAAAATCGGGCATGGAAACTCTATCGGGATTTAGAAATCTCTCGAAAATAAGATCGTATTCTATAGGATCAAGATCTGTAATGTCTAAGCAGTAAGCAACTAGTGAACCTGCTCCTGATCCTCTACCTGGCCCAACAGGAATTGAATTTTTTTTAGCCCACTTTATATAATCGGAAACTATTAAAAAATAACTGGCATAATCCATTGAATTTATAATGTTTATTTCATGCTTTAGTCTTTCATCATAAATTTTAAAAATTTGATCTTTTGTACTCAATTTATTTTTTTTTGAAATAAAATTTTCCATTCTATTTTTTAGGCCCTCTTCTGCTTGTTTTAGAAGTTCCTTTTCAACAGAAATACTATTTGAATTTGAAATTGAAGGTAAAATCGGCTTAGATTTTTTTGGTTTGAAATTAAACCTTAAGTGAAAATTATAATTATTCTCTAAAGCTTCAGGAATATCAGAATATAATTTACTTAATTCGCTATGTTTCTTTAAAAAGTGTTGATTGCTTAATTTAAATCTATTTTTATCATCTACAAAATTTTTTTCTCCAATGCATCTGAGGGCATCATGTGCCTCGTACATTTCTTCATCAATGTAAAACACTTCTTGAGTTGCAATTAAAGGAACGTTTAATATTTTTGAATTATTTAAAAGATAGTTCTCAAAGTTTTTTTCTTCTATTTCGTTATGTCTTTGAATTTCAAAATATATTCTATCTTTAAAAGATTTTCTTAACTGATTAATTATTTCGTGAAAATTCTTTAATTTATTTAATTTGAACAGTTTCCCAAATAAATCTCTATAGTTACCTGTAAGTAGAATAAGATCATTATTATTATCAATTAAATCTGTAAGTTCACAAGCTGGGTCCTCATTTTCTTTATTTTTTAAGTAACTAATCGAAGATAATTTAGTTAAATTTTTATATCCTTTCTCACTTTTAGCGTAAAGAGTAACCTTTCCAATAATATCATTTACTTTGAGGTTAATTTGAGTTCCGATAATAGGCTGAGTACCTGCTTTAGATAATTTTTCAGAAAATTCTAAAGCACCGCATAAATTAAAACTATCTGCTAAACCGAGAGATTTTATCTTGTTGTTTTTACAATATTCAGCAAGGTCATCAATTTTTATTGCTCCCTCGCAAATAGAGTATTGTGTATGAATTTTTATATTATTAAAACTTTTGCAAACATTATCCATCTACTCGTTTTATAATACCATCAGAAATAAACAACTTGTAATCAGCCCTGTTAGCAAGTTCTCTATTGTGAGTTGCAAAAATTATTGTTTTTTTTAGTTTTTTTAATTTTAAAAAAAGAGAAAATATTTCTTTAGAAGTTTTAAAATCTAAATTACCTGTTGGCTCATCAGCTAATATCAACTTGGTTTCTGCAATTAATGCTCTTGCTATTGCAACTCTTTGCTGCTCTCCTCCAGATAATTCGTTGGGAAAATGTTTTGATCTATTAATAATTTTAACGTCTTTTAAAATTTTTTCTGCTTTTTCTTTTATTTTTTTCTCATTTTCTCCTTTTATTAATAAAGGCATCATGACATTCTCTATTGCAGTAAAATCTGATAATAAATTATTATCTTGAAAAATAATTGAAATATTTTTTCTTCTTAACTCGTCTTTTTCGTTATCGGTCAAATTTTTTATTTCTTTACTGTTAAGAATAATTTTTCCTCTCGATGGGTCATCAAGTAATGCTAATAAATGTAATAGCGAGGATTTGCCAGAACCTGAGGGCCCCACCAGTGCTACTAGTTCACCTTCCTTAAATCTAATATTAAAAGACTCAAATAGAGTTATCCTACCATTTATATGATCAAAACTTTTCTTAAGGTTATTGATTTCTAAAAATATTTTACTCATATCTTAAAGCCCTAAATGTACTCATTTTTGAAATTTTCATAGCTGGTATGTACGATGCAATCGAAGAAATAATAAGGGAGATGATGAAAATAACCAAAATAGAGTTAAAATTAATTTCACTTGGTAATTCTTCTAAAAAATATATATCGGATGGAAATATTTCAAAATTAAAAATATTAGATAAAAATATTCTTAATTTCTCAATATTTAAAGAAAATAAAATACCTAAAATGACTCCGCTTATTGTTGCAAAAAAACCTATCGTAAGACCCGTTAAAAAAAAAGTTTTCTTTATCGATTGATTGCTTAAACCTAAGGTTTTCAAAATAGCAATCTCTTTTGTTTTATTTTTAATAAGAATAGTTAGACCAGAAATTATGTTAAAAGCTGCTACAATAACAATAAGGGAAAGGATTATAAACATAACATTTCTTTCCACCTTTAAAGCGCTGAAAAGAGTTTTATTTAAATCTGACCAAGTATAAATAAAATAATTTTGATTTATTTCTTGAATTTTTTCCTTATAATAATTTGCCTCCAAAGGATCTTTTAAATATATCTCAATATTCTGATCAGACTCTTCTTTATTAAAAATTGAAAGTGAGTCTTCAATATTCAAAAAAACAATATTTTGGTCAAATTCTAAAAATCCTGTATTAAAAATTCCAGCTACTTTAAAATTTTCTTGTTTTGGTAAAGTTCCCATCGGTGTTGCAATAAAGACGGAGGACATCAAGTTTAGAGTGTCACCCTCTTTTAAATTTAAATTAAAAGCAAGTTCTGAACCGATAAAGACGCTGTTTCTACTAAAATTATTTAAATCCCCTGTTGAGAGGAAACTAGAGAAAAATTCTTTCGTCATTTTCTCCTTCTTATCGATACCCTTAAAAATTACACCCTTAGCATTATTATTACTTAAAATAATTCCTTCACCAGAGTAAGATTTACTGAAACTAATTTCATTAAATCTTTTATTTAGTTCAGAGATAAATTCATCACCAATCTTAAAACTGTTTGGTTGGATTACAACATGTGGGTTAAGACCCAAAATTTTATTCGTTAAGTCTGTTTTAAAACCATTCATTACAGACATTACAATTATTAAAATTGCAACTCCAAGCATTATTCCTAGAAAAGAAAAAATTGAAATTATTTTTAAAAAACCCTCTTTTTTTTTAGGTCTTAAGTTTCTTAATGAAATAAGTCTCTCAGCTTTTGTAAACAATTTATTTAACTATCAATTTTGATTTAATTTTATCAAGACTCAATAACTCACTTTTAGCGTTTAATTCATTGAATTCAAAATTATCTCCTTGAGACTTTGAGCCAATGATAATTTGATAAGGAACTCCAATTAAGTCATGTTTCTTAAATTTATTAGACATATTCTCATCAACATCGTCCAACAATACGTCAATATTTTGTTTTTTTAGATTTTGGTAAATTTTTTCCGCTTTTTCTAAGTTTTCTTTATTATTTTTAGATATGTTTGGAATAATGACAACATCATAAGGAGATATCGATTTCGGCCACTTCATTACATCATTATTATAGTTTGCTTCTATGGTAGCTCCTACTAATCTTGAAACACCTATTCCATATGATCCCATCTTTACAGACGTTTTTTTTCCATCTCTATCATCTATCTGGCAATTCATTGGTTTTGAGTATTTATCACTAAAATAAAAAATATGTCCAACTTCTATTCCTTTGGTTATCATTTGATTTTCTTTTTTAACTAATTTATTAAATTCGTCCTTTTTAAATTTTTCATCTGTAACAGCATAAATTTTTGTAAAGTCCTCACGCATTTTATGAAGAGAATTATCATTAAATTTATATTGATTTAAATTTACTTCGAAAATTTTTTTATCAGCATAAATTTGACTTTCACCTGTCTCAGCAAGTATTACAAATTCATGGGAAAGATCGCCACCAATCGGGCCAGTATCAGCAGCCATAGGAATAGCTTTCAATCCAAGTCTGTTAAAAGTTTTCAGATAAGAATAAAACATTTTATTGTAAGACTTCTTTGCTTCTTCATCGGATAGATCAAAAGAATAAGCATCTTTCATATAAAATTCTTTACATCTCATAACTCCAAATCTAGGTCTTATCTCGTCTCTAAATTTCCATTGAATGTGATACAACATTTGAGGAAGAGATTTGTAAGATTTGACGCTAGTTCTAAAAACATCAGTTATAAGTTCCTCATTAGTCGGTCCATAGAGCATTTCTCTGCCTTGACGATCCTTGATTCTTAACATTTCTTCCCCATAGTCATCATATCTACCGCTCTCTTTCCATATTTCAGAGGATTGTATGGTTGGCATCAACATTTCCTGCGCTCCAATAAAATTTTGTTCTTCCCTCACGATTTGTTCTATTTTTTTCATCACTTTAAAACCAAGTGGTAACCATGAATATATTCCAGCAGAGGATTGTTTAATCATTCCAGTCCTCAACATTAATTGATGAGATTTAATTTTAGCCTCAGCTGGGAGATCTTTAGTTATAGGAATAAACAACTTCGAAAGGTACATTATTGTAAATATTTCCTTAAGTTTAATAAATCAGTTTGTACAAGATAATATATTACTAGAAAAATCATAGTAGTAATTATAGTAGTGATTAAAAATTTTTTAGCTATTTTTGGATTTTTCGGAGCGCCTGGGTCGATGCCCTCTATTTGTTCCTTAAAAGCTTCTTTGTTAGACTGAATTCCTATTGGTAGTACTGAAAAAAAAATTATCCACCAAATTAAAACATATACGATTATAGATCCTGTTATTCCCATTAGATTCTGGCAATGTTTATATTTGTAAAGGGTTTTTTTCCAGTTCTCTCTCTAACTATTCTTCTACAGTTCTGTTTAATAGTATCTATTAAATTCTGTTGTTGCTTTTTATTTTCCATAGAAAATGTTTTACATATATTATAAATTTCATCCTCCATATCAAAAATGAATGAGTCATTCTCATCTTTTTCTGGTATTCCCTTGTAAGAAATTACTGGTTTTTTAATATTTCCATTATTGGAAATAATTAAGGTTATTTCTAAATACCCATTTAACGAAAGACTCTTTCTGTCTTTAATTGATTGAGAGTCTGTTTCCACATTGATACTACCGTCTAAATATATTTTTCCTGAAGGTGCTTTATCAATTATTGTTGGTTTGTTTCCTGGTAAAATTTTAATTATATCTCCATTTTCAATTAATAAAGATTGAGGAATTTGCATCTCTTTTGCAAATGAAACATGTTCTGACATATGTCGATGCTCTCCGTGCACAGGAATTACACATTTGGGTTTAACCCACTTGTACATATCCTTTAAATCATCTCTGTTAGGATGACCAGATACGTGTACAAATGCATTTTCTTCACTTATCATCTCCATCTTATTTTTTACAATTAAGTTTTGTAAATGATACAATTTTTTCTCATTTCCAGGGATAATTTTTGATGAAAAAATAACACAATCTCCGCTTTCCAGATAAACATCGGGATGAACACCATTAATTATTCTATTCATGGCGCCCATCGGTTCGCCTTGGCTGCCTGTAGCTAAATATAATATTTTATTTTTTTTAATCTTTTTAGCATCTCGAGGGTCTAAAGGCTCTATAAGACCTTGAAGATAACCACATTTTCTCGCAGCTTTATAAATTCTTTGCATTGATCGTCCAACTAGACAAATATTCCTTCCAGTTTTTTTTGCACAATAAAAGATTGACTCCATCCGTGCAACATTTGAAGCAAAAGATGTAACGAGAATTCTATTAGTTTTAATCTCCATAATTCTTAATAGACTATCTCTTACTTCGGACTCAGACCCAGCTCTTCCAGGGCTAAAAATATTAGTTGAGTCACAAATCATAGCAGAAACTCCATTGTCTCCTATAGATTTAAGTTTTTTTTCGTCTATTTGACCTCCAATTAAAGGATTGGGGTCAATTTTCCAATCTCCCGTATGCAATACGGTTCCTAAAGGTGTTTTTATACATAAGCCATTCGGCTCTAAAATTGAGTGAGTTAAAGTTACAAAATCTATTTCAAACTCACCAAGTTTAATTTTACTATTCAAGGGCACTACTACTAAGGAATTTGATATATCAATTTTTTTTTCTTTAAATTTTTCTACTATTAAAGCTGCAGTAAAAGGAGTTGCGTATACTTTACATTTTAGTTCAGGCCAAATATGTGCAACTGCTCCAATGTGGTCTTCATGTGCGTGTGTTAAAACAATACCAAGTAAATCATCTTTTTTATCAATAATAAATCCTGCATCAGGCATTATTAAATCGACTCCAGGGATCGAGTCGTCGGCAAAAGAAACTCCCATATCTACGATTATCCATTTTTGATTATCCTGTTTGCCATAGGCATATAAATTCATGTTTCCCCCTATCTCTCCAGATCCACCTAACGGACAAAAAATTAATTCTTCTTTACTCATAATATTTCTCTATAAATTTTTGATATTCCTTTTATTGTAACATCTTTATCAACAATAGTTTTCTTTTTAATAATTTTTTTAAAAAAAATTGCATATCCACCAGTAAGTATTATTTTAAAGTTTATTTTCCATTTTTGAGTTATCTTATTTATTATATTATTTATTAAGCCATCATAACCCCAGATAAATCCCGCATTTAAAGCGTCTTTTGTGTTTTTGCCATAACTCTTTTGTTTATTTTTTAAACTAAATATTGGTAAAAGTGCTGTTGATTGGCTTAAATTTTTAATAGATGAGTTTATCCCTGGCGCAATCACTCCACCCTCATAAATTCCGTCTTTTATTATGTCAAAAGTAGTTGCAGTTCCAAAGTCTATTATTAAACAATTTTTAAATTTTTTTCCTTCGATTGAGTTAGCAATTCTATCTGAGCCAATTTGATTAATATTTTTTACATTAATCTTAATTAATTTTTTTAGATTCATGTTCTTTACTTCTTTAATTTTGAAATTTGAATTTTTTAATTCATTTTTTATCTTTTTGAATGCTAAGGGTACAACACTTGAGAATAAAATTTCTTTCTTTAAATTTTTATTTGGGAATTTATTAAAAGTTTTTTTAATGTATTTTTGACTAAAAATTTTTTTTGTATCAAAAAAAATCGATTTCTTAATTCTGAGACTTTTATTTATTAAACAAATTCTAGTTGAGGTATTTCCAATGTCACCAACAATAAAATTCATGAGATTATCTATATTTCCTTTTTAACTCGGTAAAAGACATTTTTTTCGTCTCATTAAGAAATTTACCATAAACGGTTAAAATATTTTTTAAAATAACTTGGTTGCTTATTTTTTTATTTACTATATTTTTTAAACATGTCGATTGAAAGTCTTTGTTTTGTGATGCTTTATTAGTATTTATACCAATTCCAACAATCAAATAGTCAAATTGATTAAATTTGACTAATTCTTGCAAGATTCCACAGAATTTCCTTTCTTTAAAAAGTAAATCATTAGGCCACTTAATCTTAATTTTTTTAGTAAATTTTTTGGAAATTAGATACTTAATTAGCATCGCATTAAGAATTGAAAATTGTTTAAAATTAATATTTTTTTTTTCTAATTTAAAAAAAATTGTGAAAAATAAATTACCTTTTTCTGAAATCCATTTTTTTCCCATCCTTCCCCTTCCTTTTGTTTGTTTTTCACATGTAATTAGTGTTGGTTCAGAATTATTTTTTTGTATAAGCTTAATTGCAATATCATTAGTGCTTTTAACAGTTTTGAATTTTTTAATCCTGATTTTCATCAATTAATGAACAAGGAGTCTACCAAATTATTAAGTAGAGAAGGATAAAGAAAAAACGTTACTAAAATTGCGCAGCTTGCAAAAACAGATATTTGCGCTGTTTTGTTTTTTACAGACTCAAATGTAATAATACTATCGTCAAAATATATAGTTTTAATTATTTTCAAATAATAAAATGCTGACATCACTGTTGTTAACAATCCAATTATCGCTAGTGCATACATTTGTTGTTCTAATACGGCAACAAAGACATAAAATTTTGCAAAAAATCCACCCAAAGGAGGGACACCTGCTAAAGAAAATAAAATTATAAGAAAAGATATAGCTAATAGTGGATGTTTTTTTGAAATTCCTGACAAGTCTGAAATGTTCTCTTTATATTGTCCATCTTTTTTCAATAAATACAAACAGGAAAAAGCTCCAATATTCATTATCACGTATATTGAAATATATACTATTGCGCTTTGATATCCTGATATAACTCCTGTTGCTACTCCTGCTAATGCATAACCGATGTGGCCTATTGAGCTGTAAGCTAAAAGTCTTTTAAAATTTTTTTGTATCATTGCAGCAACCGCGCCTAAGATCATTGATGCTATTGATATAAAAATTATAATAGTTTGCCACTCAAGTAATATATTTGAAAATGGTATAAACATAAACTTTATCAATAAAGCTAGTCCTGCAACTTTCGGTACTACGGCGAAATAACTGGTGATTGAAGTTGGTGCTCCCTCGTAAACATCTGGTGTCCACATATGAAACGGCACTGCAGACACTTTAAATGCGAGCCCTACTAAAATAAATACCATCGCAAATACTGCTCCTTTATTATCTTTGTTAAGTTGATCAGCAATCAAGTCAAAATTAGTTGAACCCGTAAATCCATAAAGTAACGAGCAACCATATAATAATAAACCTGAGGATAGGGCACTTAATACAAAATATTTTATTCCTGACTCGGTAGATCTTAAATTATCTCTATCGATTGATGCTAAAATATAAAGTGATAAAGATTGTAATTCTAAGCCTAAATAAAAAAGAATTAAGTCATTTGCACTTACCATAAAAAACATTCCAAGAATTGATAGTAAAATTATTATAGGGTATTCAAATTTATCTAACTTATTATCAATAATGAAACTTTTAGATGAATTAAGAACAAATAGAGATGATAAAAGTATTAATACTTTAAAATAATTTGAAAAAGCATCTCTAGTAAAACTATCGAGAAATATTTTTACTTCATTGTTTGGGTTGCTTAATATTATTATAATTGTTGTGATTATAATTAATGAAACAAGATTAAATATAATATTAAAACTTTTTTTAATAAAGACTCCTAACATTAATACAGAAAAGATTGAAAGTGATAAAAAAACCTCTGGTAGCATTATATTTAATTTACTTATCATATTCAATTTGAGGTAAGTGCTATTTGATAATTATCTATCAAACTATTTACTGAAACACTAAAAGTTTCCATTAATGGAGATGGGTAAAGACCAAAGAAAATTACAAAGAAAGCAAGTGTAGCTAACATTACAATTTCAGATTTATTAACGTCACTAAGATTTTTTATTTCTAAATTATTAGTTGATCCAAAGATAACTCTTTTAGTCAACCACAACATGTATGCGGCTCCAAGTATAACTCCAAATGTAGCTAACATTGCTGCAAGATAACTTTTCTGGAAAGCACCAGTTAAAACAAGAAATTCTCCTAAAAATCCTGAGGTCCCTGGCAAACCTAGAGCAGCTAGAGCAAATACTAAAAATAAAAAAGAATATTTTGGTAGATAATTTACTAAACCACCGTAAGTACTTATCATTCTTGAGTGAAGTCTGTCATAAACAACACCCACACATAAAAAAAGTGCAGCAGAGATAAGCCCATGACTTATCATTTGATAAATGCTTCCTTCTATTCCTTGTTTTGTTAAGGTAAAAATCCCTAAAGTGACATAACCCATATGAGCCACAGATGAATAAGCGATTAATTTTTTCATGTCCTCCTGCATCAGCGCTACGAGTGAGGTGTATATAATTGCTATAATGCTTAATGTATAAATTAATGGCGTAAAAAATTCTGAGGCTAGTGGAAACATGGGTATTGAGAATCGTAGAAAACCATATCCAGCCATCTTAAGCAAAATTGCTGCTAGTATAACTGAGCCTGCAGTTGGTGCCTCTACGTGAGCGTCCGGTAACCAAGTATGGACAGGCCACATAGGCATTTTTACAGCAAAAGAACTTAAAAAGGCTAGCCATAGTATATTCTGATACTCTTTAGGAATTTTTATTTCATATATTTGCGTTATGTCAGTTGTTCCAGTTATCCAATAAATAACTATTATTGCTACCAACATTAAAACTGAACCAAGCAAAGTAAATAGAAAAAATTTAAATGCTGAGTAAACTCTTTTTGGACCTCCCCACACCCCAATTATTAAAAACATTGGAATTAAACCAGCTTCAAAAAACAAGTAAAATATTACAAGATCAAGAGAGCAAAACACCCCTATCATAAAGGTTTCTAAAATTAAAATTGCTATTAAAAACTCTTTAACTCTAGTTTTAACGCTGTTTATACAAGAGATGATACAAATAGGCGTGATAAAAGTAGTTAAAACTATAAACAATATTGAAATTCCATCGACTCCTAATTTAAATTTAATGAAATCATTAATCCAAGATTGTTCTTCTATAAATTGAAATTCTGCAGTATTTGTGTCTAGAGAGTACCATAAGAACATAGATAACAAAAATGTAGCAATACTACTAAACAGAGAAATATAAATCGCACTATAATTATTAGCTTTATCTCTAGATAAAAAAATGAAAAGTGAACTTAATAAAGGTAAAAAAATTAGAGTAGATAATATTGGAAAATTCATTTTATTTTAAAATAAGATAGGTTAAGAGTATCGATAAGCCCAAAAGCATAACAAAAGCATAATCGTAAATAAATCCAGTTTGGAGACGTCCTGTTTTATTGGAAATTGTTTTTACTAACTTTGAAATACCATCTGGGCCAAACTTATCTATTATACCTATATCCCCTTTTTTCCAAAAAAACGAACCTATTTTTTTTGCGGGATTTACAAAAACTTTTTCATATAATTCATCAATATACCATTTATTAAGAAGAAAATAGTACAACGGCATATTAGTATTCTTAAAATCATCAAGAATTTTTGGATTAGAGATATATAAATAAAATGAAATAGGAATTGAAATTAAAACCAAAAATGGTGTGATTAATAAGAACCAAAGAGGGATAGTGCTATGTTTAATTTCATTTAAGAAAAATATTGATGTTTGCCAAAATTCGTTACTATGATGACCAATAAATATGTTTTTAAAAAAATATCCTGAAAAAATTGCCCCTACGCTTAGTAATATTAAAGGAAGCAACATAACAAATGGAGACTCATGAGTTTCTTTTATAGATATTTTTTTGTTATTGTAAGATCCGTGAAATGTTCTAAAAAATAGCCTCCAAGAGTAAACAGATGTTAAAAATGCTGTAAGTATTCCTATTGTCGCTGCATAATTTCCAAGAGATGAATTTCTAAGATATGCAAATTCAATAATTGCATCCTTGGAATAAAAACCTGAAAGAAAAGGAAATCCTGTTAATGCTAGAGTGCCAATTAACATAAAAACATAAGTGTAAGGTAATTGTTTTCTTACACCACCCATGTTTCTTATGTCCTGTTCATCTTTAAAAGCATGTATTACAGAACCTGCTCCTAGAAATAATAATGCTTTAAAAAAGGCATGGGTGAAGAGATGAAACATTGCTACATGGTAAGCTCCGACGCCGGCAGCAAAAAACATATAACCTAGTTGACTACAAGTTGAATATGCAACAATTTTCTTAATATCATTTTGAACTAACGCCACCGAAGCTGCAAAAATTGCTGTAATCATTCCAACCATAGTTACTAAGTTAAGCGCAACTTGAGAATACTCAAACATTGGAGAACATCTTACTACTAGAAAAACACCTGCGGTAACCATTGTTGCAGCATGAATTAGAGCTGATACTGGTGTAGGACCCTCCATTGCGTCTGGTAACCAAGTATGAAGTAAAAATTGTGCAGATTTTCCCATCGCGCCTATAAATAAAAATACACAAATTAGAGTTATTAAATTTAATTCAAACCCAAAAAAGATTAATTTTTTTTCGGCATACTGAGAAGTAATCTGAAAAGCTTCCTCATAATTAATTGTACCAAAAAAGAAAAAAATTAAAAAAATTGCAATTGCAAGACCAAAGTCTCCAATTCTATTTACTATAAAAGCTTTAATTGCTGCATTATTAGCAGCATCTTTTTTGTACCAAAAACCGATTAATAGATATGAACATAATCCAACCCCCTCCCATCCAAAAAATAATTGTAAAAAATTATCAGAGACTACCAATGCTAACATTGAAAAAGTGAAAAGTGAAAGATAAGACATGAATCTTGGTTTATGAGGGTCATGACTCATGTACCCTATAGAATAAATATGCACTAAAGCTGAAACGAAGGTAACAACAACTAGCATAACCGAGCTAAGTGGATCAATTTTTATTGACCAATTGGCGGAAAAATCACCCGAACTTATCCATTCAAAAATTTTGTAATTACCATAAATACCGTTTTGAAAACCTTCCCAAAATACTACAATTGATAAAATGGCTGAGATACTTACTAATAAAGTAGTAGTAATTTCAGCAAAAAATTTTGTTAATGACTTTCCTAAATATCCTATTAATGAACCAAGTAATGGTAAAAATAATATTGCGTATTCCATTTAGCCTTTCATGCCGTGAATATCCTCTACTCTAATTGATCCTCTATTTCTGTAATAGACTACGATTATAGCCAACCCAATTGCAGCTTCAGCGGCTGCGACAGTTAAAATAAGCATTGTAAAAATTTGACCGACAATATCTCCTGAAAAAATAGAAAAAGATATTAAGTTAATATTAACTGCTAGTAATATGAGTTCTATAGACATCAAAATAACTATCACGTTTTTTCTATTTAAAAAAATTCCAATGACTCCTAAGAAAAAAATTATTGCTCCTAAAGATAAATAATGACCTAAACCTATTTCAATCATCTAATTTAACTCCTTGATTAGATTTTATCTCTTTTAATTCAACAGCTGTAGAAGGCTCCCTGGAAATTTGATTAATATAACTTTGTTTTTTTACTCCAACTCTTTCTCTAAATGTAAGAAGAATTGCTCCAATCATAGCTAACAAAAGAACTATTCCAGCTAATTGAAAGTATAAAATATAATCAGTATACATTACTAAACCTAATTGGTGTGTATTTGAAATGTCTGAAATTACTAATGTACTGCTAGACATTACATCTTCTTTATATTTCCATCCGCCAACTACAACTAAAAGCTCAAGCAAAATTAAAACACTTACTATTAAACCTGTCGGTATATGTGTAGATTTTTTTCCTATGAACCATGATTGTTTTTGCTCAGAAACATTAAGCATCATGACGACAAATAAAAATAAGACTGCTACTGCTCCTACATAAACAATTAAGAGTATCATTCCTAAAAATTCTGCTCCAACCATTATGAACAAACAGCCTACAGATATAAAGTCTAATATTAAAAAAAAGACAGAGTTTATAGTGCTTCTTGATGTTATGACCATCAAAGAGGAAAAAATTGCTATTATTGAAAAAAAATAGAAAAAAATTGAATGAACTATCATCTATCTATAAGGTTTATCTAATTTAATATTTTTTGCTAGAACGGACTCCCACCGATCGCCATTTTCTAAAAGTTTCTCCTTATTGTAGTAAAGTTCTTCTCTTGTTTCAGTTGCAAACTCAAAATTAGGACCTTGAACTATTGCATCTACTGGACAAGATTCCTCGCACAATCCACAGTAAATACACTTAAGCATATCAATGTCGTATCTGGTTGTTTTTCTACTTCCATCTGATCTCTCCGAAGACTCGATTGTAATTGCCTGAGCAGGACATACTGCTTCACACAATTTACAAGCTATACATCTCTCTTCTCCATTCGGATATCTTCTTAAAGCATGTTCGCCTCTCATTCGTGGACTGATAGATCCTTTTTCGAAGGGATAATTTATAGTTTTTGATTTTTTAAACAATTCTTTGATTGCAATATATAAACCAGAAATAAATTCGATTAGGAATATAGTTTTAAGTATTCTAGCAAAGTTCATCAGAAATTTCCTTTTGGTAATTTATCAAAGTAAAATAAGAAGCTAGCTGTTAACACTAGATAAATAAGTGAAAAAGGTAAAAAAACTTTCCAACCTAACCTCATAAGTTGATCGTATCTGTATCTCGGTACAATAGCTTTAATCAATGCAAATAATAAAAATAAAAATAGAATTTTAAGTATCATCCATATTGGTGCAGGGATTAAATTTATTGGATAGATATCAATAATAGGTAACCAACCACCTAGGAACAGTATTGAACCCATGGCACACATCAATAGAATATTTGCATATTCTCCTAGCCAGAACATCGCGTACATCATTCCGGAATATTCAGTTTGGTAGCCTGCAACTAGCTCGGCTTCAGCTTCTGGTAAATCAAAAGGAGGTCTGTTTGTTTCAGCTAAAGCAGAGATGAAAAAAATTACAAACATAGGAAATAGAGGAATCACGTACCATAATTCTTTTTGAGCTAGTACGATATCTTTTAAATTTAGAGAGCCAACACACAAAAGTACATTTATTATAATAATTCCAATTGAAACTTCATAAGATACCATTTGTGCTGCGGATCTAATTGCTCCAAGAAAAGGATATTTTGAGTTAGAAGCCCATCCGCCCATAATTATTCCATAAACTCCAAGAGATGAGACAGCAAATAAATATAAAATTCCAACATTAATGTCTGACAAAACTAAGTTCTCACTCATAGGTATTACTGCCCAAGCAACTAATGCCAAAGTCATGGTAACTATTGGTGCAAGAATAAAAACTGTCTTATTGGCGCTAGCGGGAATGATTATTTCCTTTAAAATATATTTTAGAGCATCGGCTAGCGTCTGGAAAAGCCCGAATGGCCCAACGACATTTGGACCTTTTCTTTTTTGAACTAAACCCCAGACTCTTCGATCTAACCATACTATCATTGCTACTGAGACAAGAATTGGAACAAGCAAGAAAATTATTTTATATATTTCTTGCGCTAAAATTTGTAGATAACCCATCATATATTATCAGTACCAGTTTTTTTTGAACTTTGTTTAATTTGTCGACACTCACTCATCGTTTTAGATGCTCTTGAAATATAGTTAGTGTAATAATAATCTAATTCTCTAATAATGATTTTCTCGCTTTCAAAATTAGATACAGTTGTGTCAATTTGGATTTCTTTAAAACTAGGTAATTCGTTTAATTTTGTAAAATTCGGTAATAAATTTAAAACCTCTTTTCTTATCAAATCAAAATTTAATATATTTTCGTTCTTTCCTAATTTTTTTAATATCAAATTGAAGATCCTCCAGTCTTCTAAAGCCTCTCCAATCGGGTAAGAGGCTTTTTTACACTCTTGAACTCTACCCTCTAAGTTTTCATAAAGTCCAGATTGTTCAGTAAATGCTGCGCTAGGAAATACTAAATCTGCAATCTCAGCGCCTCGATCACCATGGCTTCCTTGATAAATAATAAATTCCTTATTTTTTTTTATTTCTAAATTATCTGATCCTAAAAGATAGATTAGTTTAAATTTATTTGTGGCTAATTTTTCAAAAAATGAATTATCTTCTTCATCTTTCTTAGGTATAATTTTAAGATCAATTAAGCCAACAGTGGATGCATTTTGTGGTAAGAAATTTAAAGCATTCCATTCTTTATTAGCAAAATTATTATCTTTTAAAAGTTTCTTTAATCCTTCAATTATGTATTTACTGCTCTTTAACTCGAAAACTGACTCACCAACTATTATTATAGGTTTTTTCGATGATAATAGTCTTTGAGCACACTCTCCCTCACTATCAATTATTTTCTTAATATCATTAGTATTATTACCAATATTTTTATAATCATAAGTAAGGTCACCTGGATCACCAATTGAAAAAATCGGAACTTTTTTTCTTACAAATACCTTTCTTATTCTTGCATTCAACATTGTGGCTTCCTGCCGAGGATTTGATCCGATCAAAAGTATAAAATCTGATTCTTCAATATTTTTTATTGAGGTATTAAATATATAATTGCTTTTATTCGATGAATCTAAATATAATTTTCTCTCTCTAAATTCTAAATTATTACTTCCTAAAGCTGTAAAAAATTTTTTAAAGCTTAGAGCATTTTCCATGTTTACTAGGTCTCCAATATGGCCTCCTATCTCGCTTGAGTCGACTGATTTAATTTTCTCAACTAAAACTGAAATCGCTTCATCCCAAGAACATTTTTGTAATTTATTATTTTTTTTTAGATAAGGTGAATCTAACCTTTGCTTGAGCAAACCATCACAAGAATACCGTGTTTTATCTGATATCCATTCTTCATTAATATCATTATTCAATCTTGGTAGTATTCTTTTTACTTCCCAATTATAAGTATCCACTCTTATATTTGAACCTACAGCATCCATAACATCTATGCTTTCAGTTTTTTTAAGTTCCCAAGGTCTAGCTTCAAAAGCATAAGGTTTTGAAGTTAAAGCTCCAACCGGACACAGATCAATTACGTTTGCGGAAAGTTCTGACTCCATTGATTTTTCCAAATAGGTTGTAATTTCCATATTTTCTCCACGACCTATAGCTCCAATTTCGGGAACTCCTGCAACTTCAGTTGCAAATCTCACGCATCTTGTACAGTGTATACACCTTGTCATTTGAGTTTTTATTAAAGGACCCATATACTTTTCTTTAACTTGTCTTTTGTTCTCAATAAATCTAGATTTATCTATCCCGTAATACATAGACTGATCTTGCAAATCACACTCTCCTCCTTGATCGCATACAGGACAATCTAAAGGATGATTTGCTAATAAAAATTCCATCACACCTTTTCTTGCTTTTTCCACTAAAGTAGTATTGGTCTTTATGTTCATGCCTTCAGTAGCTGGCATTGCACACGAGGCGATAGGTTTTCGAGATTTATCCATTTCTACAAGACACATTCTACAATTACCTGCAATGGATAACTTTTCGTGATAACAAAATCTTGGAATTTCTACGTCTGCTAATTCACAAGCCTGCAGAACCGTCATGCCATTTTCAAATTCTATTTCTTTGCCATTAATAGTAATCTTAGGCATTTTTATTCTCCAACAAATGTTGATCTACTAAATAAGGGTTGTCTATTTTTTTCTTTATCAAAGGCTCCTCCCTACAACGATTATCTATCTCTTTCCTAAAGTGTCTAAGTAAGCCTTGTACTGGCCAAGCAGATCCCTCACCAAATGCGCAGATTGTATGACCTTCAATTTGTTTTGTGACATCAGATAGTAAATCTATATCGCTAAATGTAGCTTTTCTTTTTACTACTCTATCTAAAATTCTCCACATCCATCCTGAACCTTCTCTGCAAGGTGTACATTGTCCACAACTTTCATGTT
>MDSV01105095.1_pt1 | contig 34144 bp, 31 predicted proteins | sample 810851 | NCBI WGS metagenome assembly MDSV01 (sample SAMN05326640, study PRJNA326480) | marine metagenome | isolation source: seawater | place: Atlantic Ocean: North East | collected 2012 | reverse complement strand
TTCCGTGTCTTAAGACAAAGTACCATTGGCGCTGAAAGGCTTGACTGCCGAGTTCGGAATGGGATCGGGTATTACACTTTCGCAATAATTACCAGGCGTCAGTTTCTTACTAAAATTAAATAACAATGTAAAGATTAATTTGAAATTATTTTTTTTTATTTCTTTTAAACTTGAACGAATGAAGAATAAGAGCACTTATTACACCAATTATTAAACCTAATATAATTGAAATTATCAAAATCTTTCTATCATTATTTGGAAATTTTTTTTCGGTTGAAGATATAAAAACATATTTAACCCAATCAATATTATCATCTTTTTTTAAAGAATTTATTTCTTTAGATAGAAGATTTAATTCTCTATATTTACGATTTCTAATTAGACTAATTTCCTTATCAATTGTTTTGTATCCACGTAAATAATATGAATCTACTGTAAAATTTCCACGTGGGAAAATATTAAATGAAGTTGTGGGATTATATTTATTTGATGTCTCTATTCCTAATTCTTCAGCAATATCACGTTGTTCAATTAAATTATCAATTCTGACTAAATCTTTGTTAATTTCCAGCTCTTTTGACTTATCTAAAATAAAATCTAAATTAAGAAAAATATCATTTTTTAGACCAAACAATACAAAATTTAAATATTCCCCTAAAATTTCTATACCTTCATTTGCATTATCCCAATTAAATTTTATGATATAATTTGAATCATTATTTTTTATCAAATTAAATGATCTAGCATAATTCAAAATTACCTTTTCTAATTCAAACTCAGATAATTTAGAAAATTTTTTTTCAAATAAATTATTATTTTTTAAAAAGGATCTAGCTAGATAAATATCAGACAATCTATCTAAAAGTTTTTGAAAAATTTTATCACTCTGAATAGTATAATCTGCAAAAGATCTAGATGACAAAATATAATTAACGTTGGTAAATTTTAAAAATTTTGAGTCTTCATTTGAATAAAGAGCAAAAGTAGTTTCAAAAGTTTTTGGTAATTTTTTACTTTCATTATTATTAATAGAAATACTGCCAGCACCAATCAAGGTTGAAATAAATATTATTGAAATTATCAATAATTTTCCATCCCAAATAGCTTTAACTAAATTAATTAAATCTATTTCATCATTTTCTACTAAAATTTTATTACTCATGAGTTTATTTCTTACCAAATTTTCGCTAAATAGAACACAAAAGATTCAAAAAAAAATCATAATTATATTTTTTTTTTTGAATTATCTTTACTGTAAATAGATTGTAAATAAAAGCCTACTGGTAAGCTATAAACTATCATTAACCAGTTGTTAAAAAAATTACCACTTGGAGAAAAAGGCCAAACTGTTATTAGAATTCCTGCTAATAGGCATACCTGATAATCTGATAAGTATCTTTTTTGTTTAAAAATTATAGATTTCAAATGTCTTAAAGTAACAAAAACCAAATAACTTAATACACTAAATAAAAATAAAAATCCTATAATTCCAGTTTCTGCTAATAATTGTATATAATAATTATGTGGATGAGTCATACAAGGTGATAATCCAGTAGCATACTTTTTATTTTTACATTGGACTCTAAACATTTTAGGTCCATGACCAATGATAGGTTTGTTTTTAAACATATTATAAGCTGTTCGAATTAAGCTATCATGAGCTGGAGAAAAAATAGTTGGTTCTTTTGTGGTCTTAATAAGGCCCATACTCTTTGCAGGATCCATAAACATCCTGTTAGATAATTTTGATGAATTATAACTTAAAACTAAAACACAAATGATTGCCAAAAGAAATGTTATAAGCCTAAATTTTTGGTAATCTTTAATTAATAGAATAATAAATATTGTTGATAAATTTAAAAAAAAGAAAGCAGCCCGTTCACCTGACAAAAAAATTAAAATATCAACTAAAATAAATAAAAATCCAATAAAATAAGTTTCATATTTCATTTTTTTTTTAATTAAAAATAAAGCAAATAATAATGGAAACAATCTTGATAAATATGAGCCCATTATATGCTCGTCTCCAAATAAAGATGAAATCTGATTGGCTGTCATTTTATATCCAAGTATATTTTGTCCATTAAAATATTGAAAATAACCATCAATTACCAAAATCGAGAAGCATATAACCAGGGCGTAATAAAAATAAATTAAAATAGTTTTATCTTTATCAATTAAATACCAAATAAAACAACTAAACACACCTACTCTAAAATAAAATAAAGAACTTTCAAAACTTAAAAGAACATCTTCTGCTACAAAAACGCTCACAAGAATACAATAAATACAAAAAATAAAAAAAACAATTAGAGGTGTATTGAAGAAATAATTAAAATTTTTATTTTTAATTACGTAATATAAAAAAAATAAAGCTGAAATACTTACTATTAAATCTGGAAAAAAAGGACCCCAGATTAAAAATGCTACAATAGATGATATTATTAAATTAATTAAAGTTGCATTTGAATATTTTAAGTAATTCATTAAATCTAATATAAAATTGCTTTTATCATAAGTCACTTATTTTTATTAATACAAATATATTTTTTTGATTTCTAACTTCCCTAGTTACTTAAAAATCCTTTTCTATACCTTCTTGTGCTTTATAAATATGATCAACAATATTTGAATTAGATTTATAGGACGGAAGTAATCTCTTCAATGTTCTTTTAACCTCTGCAACATTATTATTACTCAATAATATAGATAAATTATCTAAATCTAATTTAAGTTTAACAAATGGAATGAAAGGGTCCTGTGCTTTTTGAATTCTTTTATGATGAGTTTTTTGAGGGTTATTTCCAATTAATAATTCTTCATACAATTTTTCACCAGGTCGAAGTCCAGTTATTTTAACTTCTATATCACCGTTTTGATTTTTATCGTCTTTAATATTAAACCCAGACAATTTGATCATTTTGTGAATTAAATCTTTGATTTTTACACTTTCACCCATATCCAGTACAAACACTTCGGAGTATTTTCCCATGGCACCTGCTTGGATAACTAATTGAGCCGCTTCTGTAACGGTCATAAAATATCTTGTGACATCTTTATGAGTTAAAGTAACAGGTCCTCCTTCTTTAATTTGTCTTTTAAATTTTGGAATAACAGATCCAGAGGACTCTAGAACGTTACCAAAACGAACAATTGAAAAGTTAGTAATGATATCTTTACTGTGATTATAAATACCCTGCATGCAAAGTTCAGAAAGTCTTTTAGAAGCTCCCATAATATTTGTTGGTCTTACTGCTTTATCACTTGATATTAGTACAAGGCTTGAAACTTTTTTGTTAACTGCTGCTTTAGCAACAGCTAAAGTACTAAAAACATTATTTCTTACTCCCTCACAAATATTTTCTTCAACTAATGGCACATGTTTGTAAGCCGCAGCATGATAAACTGTATCGACTTTAAAGATTTCAAAAATTGTCTCTAATTTTTTTTGTTCTTTAGCATCAACTAATAATGAAACTATTTTTAAATTTTTATTAAAAATTTGTAATTCTTCATAAATTTTATAAAGAGCAAATTCATTTAATTCTAAAAGTAATAAATTTTTTGGTCTTAATTTTATAATTTGTCTACATAATTCAGAACCAATAGAGCCACCAGCACCCGTTACCAGCACTGTTTTTGAATTAATATTTTTGTTTAACAGTTCAATGTCTGGTTTAACTTCTTCACGATTTAATAGATCATCAACATTTAAATCTTTAATATCAGATATAGTTATTCTGCCATCAACAATCTCGGATATACTTGGAAGGGTTTTAACACTTAATTTATATTGATTTAAATTTTCAATAATTTGATTTCTTCTAGCTCTATTTATTGTTGGAAGGGCAAGAAAAACTAAACTTATATCCTTTGTTTTTACTAAATTTTCTAATTTTATTGTTGAATAAACAGTTTTGCCCAATAAAAATTGTCTATGTAACTGCTCATTGTCATCTAGAAATCCAACTACTTTAAATTCAGGGTTATTTTCTAAAGCAATAACCAATTGTCTTCCTGATTCTCCTGCCCCATAAACAAGCACATTTTTTTTATTTAAAGATTTTTTAGAATTATGATTGCCATTTAATATATATTTAATTACTAGTCTTGAGCTAATAATTCCAAAAAACAATATCATTGGTTGAAGAACACCAACAGACCTTGGAACTCCATCAATACTATAAACACCGATTATTAAAAAATAAAATAGTCCATAAGCAAATGTTGAAGCAAAAATATTAAAAATAATTGATAATCCTGTATAACGAAAAATAGTTCGGTATAATCCAAATAACCAAAATATTGGTATCGCAATAAATATAGATATTAAAGCTGGATAAATATTAAAATCTTTGAATAAAATCAATTCTTCTAATCGCAAAGTAAAAGAAAGCCAGGTACATAAAATACATAAACCGATATCAGTTAAAATTGCAATTGCTCGTTTTGAATAACGATGAAGTGATAGGATGCTCTTTGAAAATTCTTTCATATCTGTCATTCAAACATTTAATTACAAATTAAATTTAAATCTAACATTTTATGGAAATATTATAATAAGTATTTAAAGATATCTTAATATTTATTAAACTTTTCTATAAATTTTTAACTTTTATAAATTTTATCGTCTAAAATATTTTTGAATACCTTGGAGCCAATTCCAGATTTTACATTATTGCCAATGTTTATTCCTGGATAAACTGATGTGCCTGTTCCTAAGTGAGTAAATTTTCCAATTCTTACACTGCCAGAAATAGAACAATTAGGAGAGACATGAGCAAAATCTTCAATTAAACAATCATGGTCAACAGAGGCAGAAGTATTAATGATTACTCCCTCTTTAATTATACTTCCGGCATTGATTACTGCATTGGCCATAACACAGGAGCCTATTTCTATAGAGCTAAATTTACTAATAGTTGATTTAGGATGTACTAAGCTAACAATATTCATTTTATTCTTTCTTAGCCACTCTATTTTTTCACTTCTAATTTGATTATCGCCTATCGCAACAAAAAAAGCGTCGTAATCATCTAGATGTCCTTTTAAATAATCAAGAGTATCAATAATACTAAAAGGAAATTCTTTAATTTTTTTTGCTCTATCATCAAAAAAATTAATCAATTTATATTCATTCAACAAAGCAATTTCTCCAACAACTTTACCGTGACCTCCAGCTCCTATTATTGCAATTCTATTATTCATAAAATTTTTTAAAATCATTATATTGTTTTTTTTTATATAATAATAATTTTACTGTTTTAAAAAGTATCTGCATATCTAAAACAAAACTAACATTTTTTGCATAATAAACATCAAATTTTATACTTTTGTTCCAAGATTTTATGCCTGATGGTTCAGGATTTACTTGAGCCAAACCTGTAATACCTGGTTTGACTGTGTGCCTTTTTTTTTCATAGTTAGAGTATTTATTTAAATATTCTGATAACAGTGGTCTTGGACCAACAAAACTCATATTATTTTTTAGTACGTTAAATAATTGTGGCAATTCATCTAAGCCTGTTTTTCTTAAAAAATTTCCCATCTTACTTTGTCTTTTCTTTTCAGAAAAATTTTTAGAGGCATCATATAAAGTTTTAAATTTATATAATGTAAAAATTTTATTATTTAAACCTGGTCTTTTTTGTCTAAAAATTGGAAAACCTATGGTGAACCATACTAAAAAAAATACTAGAATCATAACAGGAAAAAAAATTATAATTAAAATTAAGCTTGAGATTATATCAAAGAATCTTTTAAAATATTTTTGATACATAAATTTAAAGATATTTACTTAATATTTCCTTAATGGAATTAATCTCCAGTTTTATTTTTGTCATAGCTATATTTGGATTAATTGAAAACGTTAAGCTTGTTTGACCAAGTAATTTTGCATTTGATAATCTTTTTTTTGGATAAAATTTTAATTTCTTAAATATTTTTTCTCTATAAATTTCTGGACATGGCCCAACACCACAATTAATCTTTTTTTTATTTAATTCTTCAATCAATTTGATTTGGTTGATTTTTTTTTTATTTATGAATAAGTTTAAACGATAAAAAGCATGCCTACATTTATCATCTGCTTCTTTGGAAAAAGTTTTATACTTAAAATCTGGCTTTTTTAAAATGTTGTATTTTTCGTAATAATCTTTCAAGCCATTTATATATAAATTAGCTATGGCATTTCTCTTATTAATTTGACTATCCAATATTTTTAATTGGTCTCTTCCTAAAAGAGCTTGCATTTCAGTCATTCGATAATTTGATCCAAGATCATCATGTAGCCATTTAAAACCTGTTTTATGCTTTTTAAAAAAGGAATTATTGTAATTTTTACCATGATCTTTTAACGACCAACATTTAAGCCAGAGGTTTTTATTATTAGTTGAAATTAAACCACCCTCGCCGCCAGTAGATATAATTTTATCTTGGCAGAAAGACCAGGTAGACATGTCACCAAATGTACCTACTTTCTTGCCTTTATAAATTGCGCCATGAGCTTGGGAACAATCTTCAATTAAAAAAATTTTATTTTTTTTAACGAACTTCATAATTGGATTTAAGTCACATGGTAAGCCATTTAAATGCACTATAATTATTGCTTTAACTTTTTTATTATAAGCTTTTTTAATTCCTTCAATGCTTAAATTACCATTGTCATCTACTTCTGCAAAAATAGGTTTTAATCCTAAATTTAATGTACAGCTGGCTGATATAATAAATGATCTTGGTGAAACAATTATCTCATCTTGCTTTTTTAATTTTAAAGCTTGCAAAGCTATTTCTAATGCAACACTTCCATTGCTAAGGGCTAAGGAATACTTATTTCCTAAATATTTAGAAAACTCCTGTTCGAATTTTTTACACTCACTTCCAGTCCAGTAATTTACTTTGCCACTTTTTAATAATGGTCCAATTTTTCGGATTGATTTACTAGAGTAAAAAGGCATATTTTTATTTTTTCTTATATACTATTATAAATTTTTAACTAATTCTCGAATTAATAAATTCTAAGAATTTTAGACTAATTAAATTTTCTTCAAAACTTTTCTCAACTCTTTTTCTTGCTCTTTGTCCATATTTTTTAAGTAATTTTTTATTTTTAATAGCAAATAACATCTTTTTTTGAATATCGTTTACATTGCCGGCTTTATGAAAAAATCCTGTTTGATCTTTTATTATGGCATCATTAATACCATAAATATTTGATCCTAGTGTTGGTATATTACATGATCCTGCTTCAATAATTACTGATCCAAAACCCTCCCTATAACTTGGTAAACAAAAAATATCAGCTGCTGAAAACCATTTTTCAGGAATAAATGTTTCGTCCACATAAATAATTTTTTTCTTACCTTTAATAAGACTTCTAATATTACTGTCTTCTAAGGGTCCAACTAGAATAAGAAATACTTTATTAAATTCTTGAATTTTCCCAAAAGCTTCAACAAGGTCCAATATTCCTTTATCTTTATTTATTCTTCCTAAATATAAAAATATAAAATCATTTTGAGAAATCTTAAACTTTCTTCTAATTGAATTTCTACTATTATTATTAAATTTAAATTTCTTAATATTAACACCTCCAACTGAACCATTTAAAAGTACTGATGATTTTTTTTTCGAAATAATATTATTTAATATTAAAAAATTTCTTTGAGAGTGACTATCTACAAGAACGTGCTTTGAAAAATTAAAAATTATTTTATCTACAATCTTATAAAATTCACGAACTAAGCCTTTTTTAGTAATCCAAACTTGTCCGGTAAACCAGTGAATACGATAAGGTACTCTTGTGATAAAAGAGGAAATAGCATTTAAAAATCCGGCTTTTGGGCTTATAGAAATAGTCAAAAATGGTTTATTTTTTATTATCAAATATGTCAAAAACAAAAAAGTTTTTATATCAATTATTAAGTTTGGCTTCCTGTAAAAATTTAAATTAATTAGTGACACATTATTTGGAACCTTTTTTTTTAGAGATATTGCATCGTTACATAAAATTAAAAGATTATAATGACTGCTTAATCTTTTTATGTGACCCAACATAAAAGAATTAATCGTAGAAGCTGTGGTTGATACAAAAGCTATTGTTTGTATTTGTTTCATATATTTATTATATAATTTTATCTCTTAAAGAATATTTTGTTTTAAAATTTAATTCTTTTTTTAACTTTCTATTATCATAATTTATTTCAGATGAGATTGTAAAAAATAAATTGCTAATTTTTCTGGGTAAGAAAAAAAAATTAGTAATTAACTTCAAAAATTTTAATGAAATTGGAATTATTAAAAGCCTGATATTGTTTCTTTTTGCATAAATTTTATGTAACTGAAATTGATTGTTGTCATCTGAAACAATATAAACCTTATTTTTTGAAATCTTTAAGTTAAAAATACAAAGCAAAACTGCTAATGCTACATCTTTTGCATGAATGAAATGATACTTTGTATTATTTGAACATTTTAACCAAATGCCTTTATTTAATAAAAATCTAATTAAGCTAAAAGCATTGGAATTTATAGAATAACTAAAAACATTAGCAATTCTCAAAATAGTATAAGAAAATTTATTATTATTTATTTTTAGACTTTTCTGAATAATATTATCTGCTTCTAATTTACTTTTTGAATAAACATCACTTGCTTTTGTTTTAGAATTTTCAATTATATTTTTAATTTTACCAAAATTTTTATTTTCAACATTATATACACTCACACTACCTAGATGAATTAGACGGGCTTCTATTTTATTTTTTTGTATAAAGTCAATCAATTTTTGAACAAATTCTAAATTGATTTTTCTAAGATTTTTTAAATTATTGTAATTTTTACCAACACAATTAATTATGATATTTTTTTTTCCAAAAAAAAATAAATTTGACTTTGAAAAGTCACTAAAGTCCCATTTCACATATCTTATTTTTTTATTTATAAAAGGTTTGTTTTTAATTTTTCTGCCAACGCATATCACTTTAAAATGATGGGTATTTTTAAGTTTTTGAGCCAAATTTTCTAAAATATGATTACCTAAAAGACCATTATAACCCAATAAAATAATATTCATTTATTTTTTAAAGTTCTTATTTTTTTTTAAATTTATACTTAACAAATCATTAATTAAATTCTTGAATAAATATCTAAATATTCTTCTGCCATTTTTGAAAAAGTAAATTTTTTAACTCGATCTTCAGCAATTTTTGCAATCTTGTTGCTGCCAATTAATTTAATATTATCAATTGTTTTATAAATCCCTTTTGTCCACTCCTCAGCTGAATTAATTTTATTTATTAATGTTACTGAATGGCTTGTGTCACCTAAAACTTCTTTTAAACCTGGAATATTTGATGCAACAATAGGTAGCCCTGTGGACATTCCTTCAGCTGCAACTAAACCAAAACCTTCGTATAAAGAAGGTATAAGTTGAATATCAGACTTACGATAATATTTTTCTACATTTTCTGTCCATCCTATTAGTTTTACTTTATTTTGTAATTTTAAACTTTTTATCAATTTTTTAAGTTTGTATCGCTCAACACCTTCTCCAATAATTGTATAACTTTCAATGTCATCTTTTATTTTAGAAACTGCAGTTATTGTTGTTGAAAAGTTTTTTTTATTAATTAAACGACCAACTGAAATTAATCTTGGCAAACGACCTTCTATAGAATTTCTTTTAGATATTGGGTAAATTCTTGCTCCATTATAAATTACTCTTAAACGTTTTTTAATTTTTGAGTTTACCCATTTTGCTAATTTTTTATAAACTCCTTTGCTTATACAAATTATATACGAATAACGTAAATAAAATATTTGATCAATTAAATAAAAAAAAGGTATTTTTCTTCTTTTATTAGTTGTGTCATGTTCAGTAAAAAATAATTTATAATTTTTTAAACCTATCAATGCTAACGCGGTAAAAAAAAATGGCCATGTTAGATGTACATGAATTATCAAGTCATCATTTTTTGATTCTATCAAATTTTTTAAGATTTTACGTATATAAAATATACTTAATGGATTTCTAGGATTAAGATCTAAAAAGAAATGATTTTTTTTAACATTATTATAATTTCCATTGAAGTAGATAACATAAGAGCTAAAATTTTTACTTAAATAAATCTTATCTAATTCCTCTACAATAATTTCTGCTCCTCCTCCTTTGAGTGAAGAAATAATATTAACAATACTTTTTTGGTTTTTTGTTACTAGTTTATCAAATAAATTTTGATACTTATAATTAAAATAAGTTTTCATTTTAATAGTCTTAAATCCAAAAATGTAAAACATAGCGGAAACTAATAATCCTGTTAGAACCAACGGAAAATAATAAAAAGATTTTTGATTATATATTTGCTGAATTCGAGATAAGAATAGTAAGTAAATTTGCTTTAATTTATATCCAATATTGACTCTATTGGGTATTCGGTAAAAAACTAAACGATCTTTTATAAGACTATAATTACAAGAAAGACGGGCTCTAAATATCAAATCCGAGTCCTCACTTTTGTCCATCTTAGGATTATACTTAAATCTTTTAAAAAAATCAGCCCGCGCCATCCATGTTGGATGAGGCATTTCTGAAGCACGCAAATAAAAATTAAAAATATTTGATTTATGTTGTTTTAATGAAGAAGCTCCTAAAACTTTTTTTTCATAAAAATAAATAACATTAGATGCAACTAGGTCAATATTTAAATTTTTTTTTAAGTAATTTATTTGAACATCTAATCTATTTGGAACTGAAATATCATCACCGTCCATTATTGCAATAAAATCACCTTTGGATATTTTGATACCTTTATTTCTAGATCGTGATCTTCCAATATTTTTTTTATTTTCAAGATAAACTATGCGTTTATCATCAAAAGACTTGATCACTTCCTTTGTTTTATCTGTGGAACAGTCATTGATAATGATCAGTTCAAAATCAATGTGACTTTGATTGAGGATAGAACTAATAGCATCTGAAACAGTTTTTTCATCGTTATGTGTTGAAAGAATAACCGAAATCATATTTTATTATATATAATTTTTTGTAAAAGTAATAATTTAATTATCAATAATTAAAAAATTAAAATATATAAATATTAATGCAGACAGCACTTTTATTTTTAGTTTTTAATCGACCAGATACGACGACACTTGTTTTCGAAAAAATACGTCAGGCAAAACCTCCTAGACTTTATGTTGCAGCAGATGGACCACGTGAGAGGGATGATGATGAAAGAAATAAAATTATAATGGTAAGAGAAATTGCAACTAAGGTAGATTGGCCCTGTGAAGTAAAAACACTCTTTAGAAATAAAAACCTAGGATGTAAAAAAGCAATTAGTACAGCCATAACATGGTTTTTTGAACATGAAGAACAAGGTATTATTTTAGAGGATGATTGTCTACCAAATTTAGATTTTTTCAATTTTTGTGAAAATTTATTAGTTCGTTATTCTAAAGATGAAAGAATATCGACTATAACTGGAAACAATTTTCAAAATGGTAAATGGAGAGGAAATGCCTCTTATTACTTTTCAAAATATAATCATTGTTGGGGCTGGGCAACATGGAGAAGATCTTGGCGTAACTATGATGGCAATATAAAATTTTGGCCAGAGTGGAAAAATTCAAAAACTTGGGTGAATTTTATAACAAACAAAGTAGAACGAAAATATTGGCAAAATATTTTTACTCGAGTATATTCAGGAAAAGTTGATAGTTGGGCTTATCCTTGGACAGCAAGTATATGGTATAAAGAAGGTCTTACAATAACTCCTAATGTTAATTTAGTAAGTAATATTGGTTTTGGAGAGAGCGCAACACATACAAAGTCAAAAAAAGATAGATCTTTTGAATTACCAGTAAATAATCTTGGCACTTTAATTTATTCAAAAAAAGTTGAGAAAAATATAAAAGCTGATAATTGGACTTTTAACCATCATTATGGTGGTAAAAATTTATATTTTCCTCTGAATTTGATTTTTTATTTTCGAAAAATAATGATTTTTCTATTTACAAATAAAAAATAGTATATGAATTAATTAAAATATATTATGAATAAATGTCGTTGTTGCTCAGAAATTTTAACAAGAGAATTATTTTCAGCTAAACTTCTAAAAAAAAATGTAAAATATTTTTCATGTAGTAATTGTGGGTATGTACAAACAGAAGAGCCATCATGGTTAGAAGAAGCTTATGCTTCTACAATAAATAAAAGTGATACTGGTATTATGTCTCGCAACTTAACAAATATAACACTTGTGCTAGCTACTTTAATCTTAACTAAGAATAGAAATTCTCTAGTTGTTGACTATGCTGGAGGGCATGGTTTTTTAGTACGTTTATTAAGAGATATTGGCGTAAATGCATTATGGTCAGATCCATATTGTGAAAATTTAGTAGCTAAAGGATTTGAATATATAAATACAAGAGAAGTTAATCTCATAACTGCATTTGAGTCTTTTGAACACTTTGTAAGACCTTATGATGAAATGGTCAAATTGTTGGATATTGCACCGAATATACTCTTAACTACAAATATAATTCCTAATCCTGCTCCACAACCGTCTAATTGGTGGTATTACGGACTTGAACATGGGCAACATATTGGTTTTTATAGGTTACAGACATTACAATATCTTGCAGATAAGTTTGGATTATATTTAATTTCTGATGGAGTTAGTAGACATTTTTTTTCAAAACAAAAATATTCTTATTATACTTGGCGTATTTTGATTTATATTGCTAGTAAATTTCCAAATTTATTAAGTATTGGTTTGCAGTCTAAAACATGGGAAGATCATCTGTTAAACTCAAGTAATAAAAATAATTTTACTTAATAATAAAATTAAGCTTAGGTAATTTTAGTTTAAAAATATTAATTATCAAAAATGAAAATATTGTACAATCATCAGGTATTCCATCAAAAATACGGTGGAATTTCAAGATATTTTGTTGAGCTAGCAAATAATATAGCTTTATACAAAAATCAAGAAACAAGTGTAAAAATTATTTCACCTTTTTTTAAGACTGATTATTTATCCAATAAAAATCAAAAATTTTTGTTAAGTGGTTTAAAGGTTCCTGATTTTAAAGGATCAGCAAGATTATGTTCCATATTGAATTCATTTTTATCTCCAATTTTGTCTAAACATTATGAACCAAATATTATTCATGATACTTATTATAATTCAGTAAAATATAATAATGGGCGTATAAAAAAAATTATAACGGTATATGATATGATACACGAACTTTTTCCTGATCAATTTCCAAAGGGAGATAAAACTTCTAAGCTAAAAAAGTTTGCAGTGGCTGAAGCAGATCATATAATTTGTATTTCAAATAATACACAAAAAGATCTAATTAATTTTTTTAATGTTGATATAAACAAAACATCCGTTATTCATCTTGGGTTTTCCTTTGGAACGAATGAAATAAAAAAACCTGTTAAAACCAATAAGCCCTATTTATTATATGTTGGAAGCCGTGATGGATATAAAAATTTTGAAAGATTTGTAGAAGCTTATTCGGCTCCTAAAATTAAAAATTTTTTTGACCTTGTAATATTTGGAGGTAATAGATTAAATGAAAAAGAATTTGCTTTATTTAATAGATTACAAATATCAAAAAAATCTTTAAAAGAAGTAAATGGTAATGACGCAACACTTGCCGGTTATTACAAAAATGCATCATTATTTGTTTATCCATCTCTTTATGAGGGTTTTGGCATGCCTCCTCTTGAGGCAATGCACTTTGGTTGCCCTGTTGTTTGTAGTAATTCAGGTAGTATTCCTGAGGTGGTAGGAAATGCTGCGCTTTTATTTGATCCATATTCAGTTGATTCAATAAGAGATAATATTATTTCCGTTTTATATAATAATAAACTAAAATTATCACTTACATCAAAAGGTCTTGAGCAAGTTAAAAAATTTTCATGGGAAAAATGTGCTAGAGAAACTTATAAAATTTATAAAAAGGTTTTGCAATGAAGGCACTTATTTTTGGTATTAGCGGGCAAGATGGTACGTATCTTTCAAAATTTCTTTTAAATAAAGGTTATAAAGTATTTGGTACCTCAAGAAATGTGACAACAAATAATTTTTATTATTTAAAAAAGATGAATATTAAAAATGATATAGAATTTTCTTCAATTGATCTCACAGATTTTAAAAGTGTATTAAGACACATTAAGGACATAAAACCTGATGAAATTTATAATTTAGCTGGACAAACATCCGTTGGTTTGTCTTTTAATCAACCAGTAGAAGCATTGGAGAGTATTACTAATGCAACTCTTAATATTTTAGAGGTAATTCGTGTTACCAATCCACATATAAGATTTTATAATGCAAGTTCTAGTGAATGTTTCGGTGATACTGGTGAAAGGGCTGCGAATGAAGAAACATCTCTTAATCCATGTAGCCCTTATGGAATCGCAAAGACAGCGGCTCACTTACTTGTAAAAAATTATCGTGAGGGACATAAACTTCATGCATGTAATGGGATCCTATTTAACCACGAATCGCCTATAAGGCCAAAGCATTTCGTGACTCAAAAAATAGTTCATTCTGCAGCTAGAATTAATGCGGGCAAAAAAGAAAGGCTTAAAATAGGTAATTTGTCGATATCTCGGGACTGGGGTTGGGCACCAGATTATGTTGATGCAATGTGGCGTATAATTCAACAACCAAGTGCAGATGATTTTGTGATTGCTACTGGCAAAACAATCTCATTAAAACAATTTGTTGAAAGAGTATTCAATTTTTTTGATTTAAATTGGAAAGATCATGTAGATATAGATGAGTCTCTTTTAAGACCTTCAGATATTAAGGTTAGTAAGGGAGATCCAACCAAGGCAAAAAAAATATTGGACTGGAGAGCAAAAAAAAATGTGGATGATGTAATCAATGAATTATGTTATTTAACAAAACAAAATTTTGAAAATAGCTAAGTGATTTTAAAAAATAAAACTTTTGGAGGACTAAGATCCAAGGGTATAATTAAAAATAGTAGTAACATTAAACCACTGATCAGTGTTGTTACTGTTGTTTTAAATGGAGAAAAACATCTCGAAGAAGCAATTTCAAGTGTAATTAAACAGACCTATGAAAATGTAGAATATATTGTTATTGATGGCGGATCGACAGACGGAACTATTGATATTATTCGTAAATATAATGATTTTATTGACTTTTGGATATCTGAGAAAGATAGCGGTCTATACAACGCAATGAATAAAGGAATTAATTTGAGTAGAGGTGACTTTGTGGGATTTGTGGGTTCTGATGATTATCTGTATCTAAATAGCTTAGAAAAGATTGCTGTAGCAGCAGAAAAACAGTCTATTGATTATACTGTTGGGCCAGTAGATATAATTAATGAAAATGGAAAGTTAGTAGAGAAAATACTAGTTTTACCGAACTTTTTATCAAAAAATCGTTTTATTTTTGATATGGCAACTCATCATTTATCATTTTATGTAAGTAGAAAAATCATTAATGATGTTAAATTTTTTGATGAAAGTTTCAAAATAAGATCAGATTACGATATGGCAATAAAAGTTATGTCCACAAGTAAGAAATATTTTAGTTTTATTGATAGTGTAGGTGCTTTTAGAAAGGGAGGTATTAGTGGTTCATATAAATCTTATTTTGAAAATTTTTATATCTTGAGAAAACATGGTATTTCAATTTTTAAAAGTATCTTAAATATATTTTCTTCATTGATCAAAGTATTTATAATTAATAATTTTCCTGCGCCGATTACAAGGCTATTAAGAGAAAAATTTTCTTCAGGAAGATTTATTAAATAATTTAAATTGTTTAAATTTTTTTATTTTTTAGAAAAAACCAATTTTTTAATTTGTGGGGCAGCTAACAGTATAAATATAAAAGAAAATTTTACCCTATGTCTTATTGCTGTACCAAAATTTCCAACCCCAAACCCAAATACAATAACATAAGCTAATAAAATCATTAAAATAATTCTTAAAGCAGGATCTCTCCAAATAACTTTGATATTACGCATAATTAAAAAAAATAAATAAACGTACAAAATACCATCAAATACACCTATTAAGTGTACATTTTTTTTTATATCCCATGGAAATGGTGAAAAAATGAAATATAAACTTCTGATCGGTGCTTTATAAAGTAGCTCAATTGAAGTTTTGGCTTTTGTCCACTCAGGCCAAGATGCATCTCCTCTGTAAGCATAATTTGTTTTCTTCAAGAGCACTGTTACGCTGGTTGAATTTTTAAAATTACCTAAATACGGAACTTCAATTTTGTTTGATAGATAAAATCCTGAAATAAATATAAACAATATAAGAAACATTAAATTTTTAAGATTTATGCGATAATTATTTAATAACTTAAATAATCTTTTTAAATTTTTTATACCAACAATACCTATAAAAACTAAAGCACCTATCAGCATAGCACCATGAAGTAATGTTGCTCCTCCAAATCCTATCAATGCTAAAATTATTGATTTAAATCTCTCAGTTTTGACCCAGTCTACTACACCACATAAAGCCAATAAAAGAAAAAAACAAATATATATTTCTCGTAAAAACAAAACTGAAAATAAGATTAATGATGGAAATAAAGCTAATATCCAACCAACTTTGTTTGCAGTAATATTATCCCAAAGTGTATTTGAAAGCTTCCATCCCAAAAAGACAACCCCCAATCCAAAAAGCAAACTTATTGACTCTCCCATTAATATACTTCGCCCAAATAAAGAATATGGAATAGCGTGGAACCAACTAAAAACAATGAAAGGATCAAATCTAAAATTATTTAATAAATGAAAAAACCCTTCTTGCCCTAATTCCCATGCTTTAATTTCAAAATCTACTGCATCAGCGGTACTACCTGGTAAGGGAATGATATAGTGTCCAATAAGTAAAAAGAAAACCCGTATAGTAAAGGCTACAAAAAGAATTCTAGAAATTCTAGGACAGAGTAATACCACAAATAGAGTAATTAAAAATACTAAAAAAATTGAAACAAAACCAAGTAGATCAATCATTTAATTTTTCTTGATTTATAATCTGACCTTTATCAAGTTTAAGGATAATATCACAATTCTTAATCGTATTCAGACGATGGGCAACAAAGATAATAGTGATATCTTTGTTAAGATTATTTATTGCATCTATTACGGCTTTTTCAGTATCATTATCTAGTGCGCTTGTTGCTTCATCTAAAATTAGCAATTGTGGATTATGATATAAAGCTCGTGCAATTCCTAACCGTTGTCGTTGTCCGCCTGAAAGTTTAATTCCATTCTCCCCAATCGTGCTTTCGTACTGATCAGGTAATTCCTCTGTAATAAATTTATCTAAATTAGCAATTTGTGAAGACTTTTTTACGTTTTCATAATTTATATCTTTGGCGTCGATTCCAATAGCAATGTTTGCTGCTATTGTATCATCAGTAAGATAAATACTTTGTGGCACATAACCAATGGAACGTTGCCAGGATCTTAAATTTTTTTTTGTTATGATTTGCCCGTCAACTTCCAAGGAGCCTTGCTTAGGCTGAAGTAACCCTAGAATGATGTCTAAAATTGTGGTTTTACCACAGCCAGTAGTACCTGTAAGGCCGAGAGTAGATTTTGCAGGAATACTTATATTAATATCTTTTAAAATTGTTCGTGAAGAAGAAGGATAATTATAATTAATATTTTTTAAATCAATTGATTTATTAATTGATAAAATACCTTTATCCTCATTATGGTTAAATGGTTCTAAGTGCTTAATTTCCTCATATAAACTATCAATTGATGGCTTAATAAAATTAAGCTGAGCTAAAGAGGCATAAACTTGTTGTAGCGCTGGTAATAAACGGTAACCAGCAAAAACATATAAGCTTATGATGGGTAGAGAATTATTAAAACTACCCGTTTCCATCATTAAATAAAGTAAAATAATTAAAACTCCTCCAAATATCAAGGCTTCTAAGAAATAACGAGGCAATTGAGTTATAACACTTGCTTTAGTAGAAGTTTTAGCAAAAACTTCAGCAGAGTTAGCAAAGCGTTTGATGTAAGTTTTTTCTAATCCGCCTAATTTAACTTCTTTGAGGGCTTTGAAAGCTTCATTGACTGCTTTAAAACGTAATCCATTATGTTTTAAACGCTCTTTACCAATGAAATTGATATTTTTTTTTAAAAAATAAAATATAAGTGCATAAGCGCATGTTATTATTGTAAAAACTATAAGTGCGAGTTTTGGATCAACTATTATTAATAAAATTAAAATTGTAATTACAATTGCGCCCTTAGATATTCCTTCAAGTAATTGACTAAAGCCAGCTGAGATTATTAAACTTACTTCTGATAAGATCGTCTTTCCAATATCTGAGCTATTTTGATTTAAAAACCATTGATAAGGTTGTCTTAAATAACTTTCAACTAAACGCTTGCTTATACTGAAATGGCGCATTTCAGTAAATCTTGCTTGTGCATAAACTGTAACCACTCTTGCAACTAGTGATGTTAATAATAACACCAAAACAAATAACCCTAAAAAAAATGAAAATTCTTGATGATTTTCAACTCCAAATATTTTTGAATAATGATACATATTATTTAAAATAAAGTTTGTATCAATAAGACCTGGGTTTGATAACACTGCAATAAATGGCAAAATAGATGCTACACCTATCGTGTCAATCAGTGCTACAATTATTATCATTAACAATAATAGGAGACCTTGCTTTTTCTCATAAGGAGTAAATAGAGATAATAATTTTTTAAGAGACTGCATTAATATTTTAAATAATTTTAATAGATTTTAATCAAACCAAAGATATCCAATTTTATAACTTTCTTTTAAAATTCACAAAAAATCTCTTTACTTTTAATAAACTTATTAAAGCATTAATTAAAGAATTGATTATAAAGTCTGACGTAAATATTCTAGTGTCTTGCTGGTTTTGAAAATAGTTATCTTCAATACTATACATTGCAGTTCCTGTATTACTTTCTAATGATCGTATAGCATTAATTTTGGTAGAGCTAAATTCTTTTTTAAAAGAAAGTTTATTATCTTTGGTGTGGTCTTGCATTATACAAACATCCTGTGTTCTATCGATAGATTCAAGAATAGATTGCTCATAATTTACAACTTTTATATGCCCGTAATGCTGAGGATTTTTTTGTTGTATTCTGTCTAAAATTGCAGCACGAAACTTAAGTACCTCTAAAGAAGTATTATCTTTTGAATCCATAAATACGATAAATTTTACATCTACAATACTTGTCGCAAGATATATTATAAATCTAGCAGCCTGTTTTTTATCAAGAATGATATTCTTTAATTTATTTTTTTTGATAATGTTTTTCATTTTTAAAATGAATTTTATATCCTGGCTTTTTAAAGTTATTTCATTAAAGCTTGTTAATAAAATGCAATCAAAAATAACTTTTATTATTTCTTTAAACTTTAAGGTATCTTTTTTTTTTAAAGGAAACTGAATATTAAAATTTATTTTTTTTCTAGGAGGATTAGATCTATTTATTGTCTCATATTTTATTGAATTTATAATATTTTCATCATTTTCAAATGTTAAACTGTCTAAAATATTATTTACTTTTTCCAAATTAGCATTACGTGAACCTCCCTCAGTTCTTGGCAACTTTAATGAATATATCCCAAAATTAGATGCATCAATATGCGAACAAATCTTTGATGTCTCATGTAAATTTACAATATCTTGCCCTCTATTATGTTTTAGAGTTTGTTTGATACCCCCAATCTGAAGCCATTGTTCCTTTTTAAGCAAATTTCCGCCAGTTCCACCACCCATATTTAAAGAAAACTTTGGGTATAGAATTGCAGATTGGTTTAAACTTTGAAGATATGTTTCTACTTTTTCCATATTTTTTTCGTAAATAAAAAAATCATCTTCGAGAAATTTTCTAGGAACTAACTTATATTCATTTCCTTTAAGTCCAAAAGACCCTGGTTTTTCCAAAATACTTAATAAATTATTAAAAACTGAAAGAGGAAAAATAATATCAGATCCAGTCAACATTACATGTTCGCCCGAGCTATTCTTAATACCTAAGTTCAATGCTTTTGACACATCAAATTGTAAATCATATTTTTCGGTTTCTTCTTTTGGAACATTAATAAACTTTATTGAAGGATACTTTGATATTTCTTCATAAAAATAATTTGAAAGAGGTTCTTTAGATCCCCAATCGACTGTTAAATACTCAATTTTATTCATAGCATTCATTTTTTTTAAGGAATATATAAAATAATTTAAAATGAATTTTGTTCGCTGCAATTGGTTTTCTTGAAATTGATCGTTTTTATTTATAGCTATTATTGACAATAGTGGATTATTAGTCATTTAACTTGATCATAACCTTTAAAATTAAAATAACTATCATAATATTTTAATATCAAATTATTCAAAGTAAAACTTAGTTGTGAGAAAAATATATTATTTGTGAACCAGTCTTCTCAAATTTAAACGGTACAATGAGCTTATTTTTAAGTTTTTCTTTTATCTTTTTATGATTTTCTTTTTTAGCATAAAAAATCATAAAACCACCGCCACCAGCACCAAGAAGTTTTCCGCCAATAGCACCTGCGCTAATTGCAGCATTATAAATATCATCAATCGCTTGATTGGAAATATATTTTGTTAAACTTTTTTTCAAAAACCATTGTTCATTTAAAAGCTTTCCTAATTCATCCATTGAAATTGAATTATTGGTGATAATTTCTCTAGCTTTATTTGTGATTTCTAGCATCATATTTAATTCTTTTTCTTTAAAAGGAGTAGACTCAATTTGTGATTTTGCTATTTCTTCAGCTGTTCTAGCAAATCCTGTAAAACATAGTATTAGGTTTTCCTCTAATGATTGTCTTCTTTCTTCTGATATTAGCATCTCTTGCACTTGAAAAGTTTTAAGCTTATTAAATTCTATTAAGTTAAAACCTCCAAATGCAGCTATAGTCTGGTCTTGGGAACCTACAGCCTCACCAATAATATTTTGTTCGAGGTTGATTGCATTCAAAGCAAGTTCTCTCTTCGCTACCATCTTGTTCTTCATTGCATATAAAGCATGTAATAGCCCTACTGTAAAAGTAGAGCTTGAACCCAATCCAGATCTTGCAGGCAAGTCTGCATTATGAACCATTTCTAAACCTTTTTTAATATCTAACAACTTAGCAGCTTCTCTGACAACTGGATGCTTGATTTCCTCAAGGGAATTGACTTCTTCTTTTTTATGATACTGAATTCTATATTTATAATTAAAAAATGGTGGTAGTTCTCTAACTGTTATATAAGCATATTTATTAATAGTTGAGCTTATAGTCATTCCTCCATTTTTTTCATACCAAACAGGGTAATCTGTACCACCTCCAAATAGCGAAACCCTAAAAGGAGTTCTAGAAATTATCATATTTATCTTCCGGTTTAGTGTCTTTATAAAATTCTTGATACCAATCTATAGTTAATTTCAGACCTTCTCTTAAAGAAATTTTTGGTTTCCAATCACATTTTTCCCTTATTCTATCTGTATTTATTAATCGCTTGGGTAACATTGTTGGTTTTGAAGAGTCATATGTTACATTGGCAGATTTATTATTATCTACCTCTAAAATTAAATTTAGAACTTCTTTTATAGTTACTGGTATACTTGATGCAATATTAATTGCCTCAAAGTCATCAATTTTTTCAAATGCTTTTAATAAACCATCAATAAAATCTTCAATGTATAAAAAATCTTTCAGATCATTTCCGTCACCCCATACTAAAAATGGATCATGTTTTTCAATACTCTTTCTTATTAATGCAGCAATAACCTTTGACTCCTCCCATGTAAATTTATCATTTGGTCCATAAAGATTACCTGGTCTAATAACTATAGTTTTCATTGGGCTTTTGATATGTTTTGCATACATTTTACTCATAATCTCTGAAAATAATTTCATCCATCCAACAATAAAATATTTAGAAAAAAATTCATAATTCACGTCATCTTCTTTAACCGGAAAGTCTGTAACAGGGTAAACAGTATTACTGCTAATAAAACAAAATTTAGAAATATTATTTTCATAGGCTGCAGATAAAATCTGAGAATTCATAACTACATTCGGTGTTAAATGAGCTAATGGAGTTTTTTCCATTACAGCTGCACCCGAAGTATTGGCGGCAACCATAAAAACATAATCTATATTCTTTGTAGCTGCTAAACAATCTTGGTAATTAGTATAATCTGCTTTAAAATATTTTACATTTTGAATTTTTTGATTTGGTATTCGATTTAAATAAGACCCAAAAACATTTGCACCAATATTACTTAATTTTTTTGTAAGATGAGTACCAACAAATCCAGATGATCCAGCAACAAGAATATTCTTACCTTTATAAAAGTTTTTATCTGTCATTTTCCACCATCTCTTGTGGAAAGTATTGGATTTGTTATTGGCCATTTGAAATTATATTCTGGATCGTTCCACAATATTGTAAATTGACCTTTCCTATTATATTCAGTTGTTTGTTTGTAGTGATAAATACATATTTCTGATAATACCAGATGACCATTTCCATACATTGGAGGTATTAAAACTTGTTTCCTATTTGAGTCAGATAAATTAAAAGATTGCCATTTTTTATATTGTGTAGAATTTGGATTATTATTTACAACTACCAAATAAAATTCACCGTATAAACATGAAACAAGTTTACAGGTTGTTGCATCACCATGGATGCCACGAAGCACATTATGTCTCGAAGTTGAAATATCATCTTGAATAAAATCTTGTTGAATTCCATTACTTTTATATAATCGCTCATTATATAGCTCTATATAGCTTCCCCTAAAATCTTTGAAATTTGTAGGCGGGTCTATTATTAAAACTCCCTCTAAATCTGTTTTATTAACTTTCATAATTTTAATTTATTTAAATTTTAAAATTGCTTCTTATAATTTATTTATTTTGTTTATCTAACAAGAAAATTATTGCCTTCATTTTTTACTTTTTTTCGCCAATAATTAAGTAGATCTAACATTGTTTTTTCAAACGATATTTCTGGTTTCCAGCCTGTATGATCTTCAAACTTCTTAGTGTTAGGCACTTGAAGATCGGCATCAATTGGCCGTAATCTTGACTGATCCAATTCAATTTTAAGTTTTGATTTAATGGAAGAAATGGATATGAGATAATTTAAAAGTTCGCCTATTTGTGTACTGTAAGTTCCACCAATGTTATAATATTGACCGCCTATAGGATTTACGGTCAATAACATAAAGTAAGCTCTCACAGCATCTCTTACGTCTGCTACAGTCCTCAAGCTTTTTAAATTACCAACTTTAATAACTGGTTTTACATATCCTGCTTCTGCTAAAGCTATTTGTTTTGCAAAAGATGACTCTGCAAAAACATCGCCTCTTCTTGGCCCAGTATGAGTAAACATTCTAGTTGACATAACCTTCATATTATAGGCCTCAGCATAAAAACGGCTTATAAGATCTGTTCCTACTTTTGATATCGCATATGGTGATGCTGGATGAAAATTACATTCTTCGTCAATAGGTAATTTGTCTTTTGGCACTCGGCCAAAAACCTCTGATGACGAACATATATGTATATAAGCTTTAGGGGCATACTTTCTTAAGGACTCTAAAACTCTGTTGGTTCCTTGAATATTTGTATCCATTGTGTCTAATGGCGCATCAAAACTTGTTTTGGGAAATGACTGTGCTGCTAAATGAAAAACATAATTAGGTCTTGCCTCCTTTACAGCTTTATCAATAGAAATAGCATCTTTTAAATCTCCATAAACTAGTCTAATTTTTTTGTTTTCATTAATATCCTTTAGTAAATGTGAAATGTTATCTAAAGGACTTCTCCATCTTATCAAGCCTACTATATCCCAATCAGTATTCTCAATAATATAATCTGCTAAATGAGAACCAACCATTCCTGTTATTCCTGTTATAAAAGCAACTTTATTTTTTTTCATTCTTTAAAATAATTTTTCTTAAATTTATACTCGTCTTGATTATCTAAAAACCAACTCCATGTTTCTTTAAGCCCATCAACTAGTAATGTGCTCGGATTATAACTAATCATTTCTTTAGCTAGAGATATATCCATAAGTCTTTTAGGCCAACCGGATGATTTGGAAGTATCGAATTCATAATTAAAATTTAAAAAAGAACTAAGAGTTTCTACAAGTTCTTTAATAGTTACAGCTTTTCCACTGCCAAGATTTAAATATTTTCCTTTGGTTCCATAAAATAAAGCTTGGATAGTTCCTTCAGCAACATCTCTTGCAAAAGCAAAATCTCTTATAGCTGAACCATCTCCCCATATACGCATAGGATTCTCCCCTGATCTTATTCTAGACATTAAACTTGGTATAACCATTGCGTTTTCAGGATCAAAATTATCACCAGGACCGTATACATTACAAGGTCTAACAATAGAATAATCATTTAAATTATATTGGATTTGATATGCTTTGATTTGCATTTCTGCCATTCTTTTAGCCCAACCTGGATACATGTCCATTGGTGGTCCTTGATTCTCGTCATAATTTTCAATAAATATTTCGTTACTGGAATAAGCGCCAATAGAACTAGTATATACCAATTTTTTAACATTATTGATTCTAGATGCTTCTAAAACATTAGTATTAAACATTAATAGAGGAACAAAAAAACTGGCTGGCTTTTCTATTGTAACTTTTACCGAACCCTTAATACCCGCAACATGAAAAACGCAATCCATATCTTTTGTTTGTTCTTTACAAAACTCAAAGTTAGTTAAATCCCCGTAAACATGATCTACTTTGTCATGAATTTTTATTTTATCCAAGGATATTACTCTAACATTTGCTTCTGCATTTACTAAGATTATAGCAATTTCTCTTCCTATCATCCCAGTCCCACCAGTAATTAAACAATTTTTATTTTTAAAAAAATTTTTAGTATTTTGATCCAGCATAAATAAAGTCTCTATTATTGAACATTTTTTAACCAGTCATAAAGTGTTTTTGCAATTTTTTTACCATTAAGGTTATACTTATCTAAAAGATAATCCCTCGTTCCATAATCAAAACAAAAATGATTTTTTATTCCAAGTCTGAGAAATGATTTAAAAATTGATTTTTCTAATAAAAGAGATGCAATCATTGAACCCACACCTCCATCTAAATAACCTTCCTCTAATGATACAATTTTCTTTGTGTCTTTTAGTAGTTCTATTAGAGCATCTTCTGGAAGTGGTTTTACTCTATACAAGTCTATAACACCAAGATTAAGACCTAATTCAGCTTTTAAAATTTCTGCTGCTTTTAACGCTTCATGAACTATAGCTCCGGTTGCTATGATTGTTAAATCATTTCCTTTTTTAATCTCTGAAACTCCATGTGAGAAATCCTCTTGGTCTTCATTATACAATGAAGGCAAGACTCCTTTTTCAATTCTAATATATTTTGGACCTTTTTGATCAGTTCCTATTTTTGCAAAAGCTTTTGTTGATGTTGGGTCAGAAGAATTCAATATTGTAATGTTAGGTGTTGTTAAAATTGCTGATAAGTCTTGGAGTCCATGATGAGATGGCCCGTCAGTTGCGTAAGTAAAACCAGCTCCAACACTTACTATGTTTACATTTGCTCCCATAGCAGCTAAATCTAGGCTAATTTGTTCTAAAACTTTTAAACTTACAAATGGCGAAATACCATAGCAATAAACTATTTTACCACTAAGTGACAAACCTGAACTAATACCAATCATATTTTGTTCAGCAATTCCAATATTAATATATCTATCTGGAAAATCTTTTTTAAATTTTTCAAGACCAAATGCTCCATGATCGTCACTTAAAAAATAGATATCAGGATTTTGAGAGGCTACATTGTATAATGCATCAAAAAATGCATCTCTCATATCAATATTATGTAAATCAGTCATTTTATTTTTGCTTCTTCCTTAGTTCTTTTTCAGCAATAATGAATTTTTTTTCATCAATTCCTCCGTGGTGCCATGCAGCATTATTTTCCATGAAAGACACGCCTTTGCCTTTAATAGTTTTTGCAATCAGAGCAATAGGCTTTTCTGAATTATTTTGAGATATGCCTTTAAAAAAAATTAATAAGTCATTAAAATTATGACCATCTATTTCATGAACATCCCAGCCAAATGAATCAAATTTATCCTTGATTGGCTCCAGTGCATTAATATCTTCGGTAGAACCATGAGTGATTAACATATTTCTGTCTATGATTGCACAAAGATTTTTTAGTTTGTGATGCGCAGCAAAATTTGCGCCCTCCCAAACAGAACCCTCATAACATTCACCGTCACCAAGAATCACAAACGTCTTCCTTTCAATTTTATTATCAAATTTGTCAGCCAATGCCATACCAGCGGCTATTGATAGACCATGACCTAGGGATCCTGATATAAATTCAATTCCTGGAATGAATTGATCTGGATGCTCACCAAGCATTTTTTGATTATTTAAAAAATTTAACTCTTCTTTTGGAAAAAAACCTAAATCAGCCAAGACAGCATATTGAGCTACACCAGCATGGCCTTTACTTAGAAGACATCTATCTCTCTCTTCCCATTCAGGATTGCTTGGATCAAAACTTAATATTTCTCCATAATATAAAGCAACTAAAATTTCTACTATTGAATATGATCCACCGATATGTCCTTTTTTTGCAATTTTTATAGCATTTAAAATATCCAATCTAATTTGCAAGGCTTTGTCTTCGAGTTTTTTAACTAACATTTCTAAAAGGGGCCTTTAAAATGTTTATAAAAATCTGTCATGGACTCTTTTTTGGGAAGATCTATAACCAAATTATCTCCATTTACTATCTTATTAACTATATTAGATATATCGTGTACATCAGGATAATACATATCCTCTAAAGCTTTTGCAGTTGGACAAGGTGTAGAAACCATGCCAATTGATTTAGTTGGAGCCTTAAGAATTGAAGGATTATATTCGTTAATAATTCTATTTATTTCAGCAGCAACTCCATATTCTGGCCACGAGGTATCTGCTATTAGCAACTTCCCTGTCTTTTCGACACTTCTACATATCATTTCTTTATCAGGATGAGAAATGGAGTGAAGATTAATCAATTCAACAGATATCCCATTTTTTTCAAGATGACTTGCAGCTCTCTTTGCTTCAAGAACCATTACAGAAGTAGCCACAATAGTAATATCAGAACCTTCTCTTTCTAATTTTGATCCAAAAAGAGGGTGTGATAATTCTGATTTTTCATCCTCAAAACTTAATTCATAAAGCAATCTATGTTCTAACATTACAACTGGTCCTTTATATTTCTGAACTGCATATCTGTAACTTTCAACTATCGATTTAGGGTCTGCTGGCATAACCACTACTAACCCAGGTATATGAGCCATTAAAGATTGTAGACTTTGAGAATGTTGGGCACCTTGTCCCCAACTTCTTCCAATTACCATTCGGTACATGCTTGGAATTTCAAATAAACCACCAAACATATATTTATATTTTGCAGCTAAATTAATCAATTGATTAAAAATAAGTAGTCCAAAGTCTGCCCTAATATGAGTATTTATTGGATAAGCACCATTCAATGCAGCTCCAATACAAATTCCAGCAACAGAGTCCTCTGCTAAAGGTGTTTCAATAATTCTATTTGGATATTTTTCTGCAAAACCAATTATTGTATCAAATATACCCTTAAAGTCTGTTACACCTTGTCCAATTATCAAAGAATGAGGGTTACAGTCCATTGCTTCTTGCATGGCCTCAGCAATTGCAGCTTTATAAGTTTTAGACATCAGATAATAAATCCTCCTTGTCTGGTAATGGAGAGTCGATACCAAACTTTATTGCAACCTCAATTTCATTATTTATTTTTTCAAAAAACTGATCATAAAGATTTTTATTTGTAATAATAGGGTCCAATGCCTTCCATTTATTAATATCTCTCTCATTTCTGTAACCGGCAGAAAAATCTTCTCCAGGCCCAACATGTTCTTTATATCTAGCTGTACTAATCTTTAAAAAAACTGGTTTTTTAAACTTCCTTACTTCATCAATAGCAACTTTTGAATTCTGCTGGATTTTAAGAAAATCATAACCTTCATCAATTTCATAATAAGAAATACCGTATGATTTGATAAGAGGTTCTAGAGAAAATGATTGTCTTTCAGATTTTGGCGAATGAACTGCAAGATTATTATCCTCACAAAGAAATAAAACTGGAACTTTATTCAAGGATGCAAAATTTAAAGACTCATTTAAAACTCCTTGCTCAAGAGCACCATCACCAAAATTTGCTACAAATATTCTATTTTCATTTTTAATTTTAGATATTAGTGCCGCTCCAACAGCATGAGAAATTGTAGAGCCAACAACTGCTGAGGCTCCCATTATGCCTTGTGTTGGTGAAGCTAAATGCATTGAGCCAGCTTTACCTTTGCTTTGACCATTTTTTTTTCCCATTAACTCTGCAAAAAATTCTGGCATTGGTCCACCTTTAGCTAAATAAAAAGCGTGACCTCTATAATTTATAAATACCCAGTCACTAAGATTTAAATTTTCACAAACACCAACTGCAACTGCTTCTTGTCCAATAGATAAATGAACTGGGCTTTGAATTAAATCACTTGGATATAATTCAATAATTTTTTCCTCTACCAGCCTAATTCTCATTGCTTGATAAAATAATTTCTTATAAATTTCAGAGTTTTCCATGGTGCAGACTTTTGAGTTAATATTCCATTTTCAGCGACATGAAGATTTAATATGTCATTTGATTTTGTTCGAGCCATCTTTGGACATCAACAATGTTTTGAACAATTTCTTTTTTTGTAAAAGTTTTTCCCCATTCCGCATTTTCTTCATATTCAAAGGGTATACCTACAATTTCCTCATTAGAAAATCTGTATAACAGATGAGCATGGTTGTCCCAATTTTTATCAATTTTCTTAATTCCGTATTTTTCAGGTGAGTTATAGATAGGTGAACCTGGAAATGGACAAAATCCAGATAGACTAACATAATCAGGTTTATGCTCATCTATAAAGTTAATTGTTTTTTCAACAATATTTCTTGGCTCTCCAGGTAAACCAAAAATCAAACACATTTTAATTTTGATGCCGTATTTTTTTGCATTTTCTATAAAAGTTTTAATTATTTTATCATTTTGCCATTTTTTATTAATTATTTTCATCACATTATTATCTACTGTTTCAACTCCCAAAGATAATTCTAAACAACCAGTCTCACTCGCAATTTTAAGATGTTCCTCAGTGCCAACTGAGGTTGTTTGTCCACGCCATTTAATATTTTCTTTACCTATAGCTTCCATCTGAGAATAAAAAATTTTTTTATTTGGATTTAAAGCGATCTCATCTTTAAGAAGAATTGCTTGGATATTATAATTATTCTTCAATTCTTTAATCTCTTCAGTTATTAAAGATGGACTTTTTGATTGTAGTTGATTTGGAACATTGTAAACGCAATAGGCACAACTATAAAAACATCCTCTGGAGAAATAAACCATTGTTGCATTGTAGTCTCCATATTGTTTAAACATATTTTTGTTTACTAGTGAAGTTTTAGGTAGCAGCGATCGATCAGGGAAAGGTGTCTCTAAAAATGGATATTTTTTATAGTCTTGATAATATTTTTTCTTTTCACAATTCTCTTTAATTGCGTTGATAAAACTTTCTTCGCCTGGGCCAACCACTATACTATCAAATATTTTGGATGTTTCATCAGGTAACATGTCTACATGCGTCCCACCCGCTACATGTTTTGAATTAGGAAATTTTTTTTTTTAAGTAATCAACTATTGAATATATCTCGATTGCATCTCCTGATTTCATAATCCAATAGAAATAAAAATTCTCCTCGTCTATTTCAGAAAGAACACTCTCAAAATTTTTGCCTCGAGATTTTCCTCTTAAATCATAAACTTTAATTTCTGAATTATTTAATTCTTTTTTTATCACAGTTGAATAATATAATTCCCAATAGGGTTGTAATTTAAATGGATCATTCAAATAATGCCAAGTTGGTACAATAAAGCTAATTTTCATTTCCGATATACTAAAAAAAACGTGTTTATTACGATTATATCTTAATTTTTTTATTTGAGATAGTGTTATATCTCCATAAAAAAGTTTTTATAATTCCAATTTTAAAAGAATCAACCTTATTTATTTTAAAAAAATTCAAAATTTTTCTATTTGAGTAAGTTTTAAAGAAAATGTCTTTAGAATTAAATTTTTTTTTATATTTTACATTAAACCCAGCATCAAAGCTTTTTTTTAATATTTCATTTAAGTCTATTAGAGAGTAACTCTTGCTATCACTTACATTGAAAACATTATATTTACTCTTTAAATTTTTTATTTCTAAAAATCTTAAAATAAAATCAGCAAGAGTTTCTACATATATATAATTTTTTTTTATATTAAATGTATTATCTAAAATAACCTTTTTTTTATTAATAATATTATTTAAAGAAAGTGGAATAATTCTTGAAAAATTACTTTTAAAATTATCATGCTCGCCAAAAACTTCTGAAGGTCTTAATGTTATAAATTTTGTTTTTGAAATTTTAGATAAGTTTTCACATACACTTTCAAAGTACCTTGAATGCCAACCTGCTATTTGATGATTATTTGATGGAATTTGTTTAAAAAAATCTTCCTCTTTAAAGATTTTTCTTTTTTTAACATTTGGATACCCAGTTGAACTACTTATCCAAATATACTTTTCGACTTTATATTTGACAACATTTTTTAGGCAATTGGTGTGAATAAAAATATTATTTAAAATTTTCTCTTTTAAATTTTTTTTATTAGATTTTGTATTAAAAATTTCGCCTGCAGACATGATTACATAATTATATTTCTCTTTTTTAAATAATTTTTCTACAGATTTTTCATCTCTTAAATCGATTTTAATTTTTTTAAAATTATTTGATTTATTAAATATTAGATTTTTATAAAATGTTGCATGTACTTGAAAGTTATTTTTTTTTGATAATAACTTAATTAGATTAAGACCTATAAAACCACTCCCACCTATTATTAAAATTTTTTTTTTCAATTTTTATTTATTTATTTATATTTTATTTTATTTTAAAAAATTAGAAAGATTTAGACTGACCACCATCAATAGAAATCTGGGCTCCATTTATTAATCCAGCCATTTCAGAGCATAAATAAGCAACTAAATAGGCTACCTCTTCTGGTTTACCCATTCTTCCTAAAGGATAATTGTCATCAATCTCTTTAAGATATTTTTCCTCATTCTCATTTTTTTCCTTCTCAAAACCTGCGCCTGGAATAAAAATACCACCAGGAGCAACTGTGTTAAATGTAATTCCATCTCGGACAAGGTACTTAGTCAAAGATAAACTTTTCATCAAAGCAACTTCTGATGCTTTTGCCATATTGAACCATGGTCTACCACCACCTTCCTTACCATAAATTGAGGTTATGGTAATTACTCTTCCCCATTTATTTTTTCTCATCATTGGTATACATTTTTTTGTAAAAATAATTGCAGCTCTAGCATTTTTAGTAAAGACCTCATCCCAAACACTTAAATCTGTCTCTTCTACATTTTCTTTACCCCATCTACCGCCACCACCAACATTATTAATCAAAATATCAATATCACCAAATTTTTGTTTTGCTAAGTTGATCGCATTTAAGCAGCTATCCTCTTGAAGAGCTTCAAACTGTATAGGAAAATTTTCAATATTTAAATTATCAAGAGTATTTTTAGCTTGATTTAATCTATCAGAGGTTCTTGAGCAAAAAACTACTTTACACCCCAAACTTCCAAGAAGTTTGCAAGTTTCTAGTCCTATTCCATGACTACCTCCACTAACAAATGCAACTTTTCCATGTAATTTATAATCTATGTTATTCACTCAGATTTTAAGACGTATATTTTATTAATATTTGTTGTTTTAATATATAAATTATATCGTTCAAAAAAGAAATGGCCAGAATATAATCACCATTCATTTACTTCTTTTTATTAAAAATAAAATCTGCCTTCTTTAACGAATTTGGAGTTCCTATATCAATAAAAAAAAAATCTTTAAGAATAAACGCATATATGTTCATATCTAAGATCATTGGGAAAAAGTCCTTTTCTAAAGATACAGACTTTGTACTATCTATTTTTTTAATTAAGCTTTTTTTTAATATATAAACCCCAGCATTAATATAATTTATTTTATTTTTATATTCCTTACTTTTTTCAAGGAATTTATGAACTTTCATATTTTCATTAAATAATATTAAGCCGTATTCTTCTGGATTATTAGTTTTTAAGACAGATAAAGTTGCATCCGCATTATTTAAATGATGCTGATCAAAAAGGTTAGGAATATCGAAATAACAAAAAGAGTCCCCATTTAAAACAATAACATTTGACTCAGAAATTTTTTCAAATGCACCCCTAATAGCTCCGGCTGTGCCCATAAGTCTATCTTCAATAATATAAGAGACTTTAATTCCCCATTTAGATCCATCACCAAAAAAATTTATAATTTTTTGAGGCTTATAACCTAAGCAAAATATAATATCTTTTATGCCTTGACTAACTAATCTCTCAACTATTTTAAGGACAAATGGATTTTCATCAACTTTAAGAAATGGTTTTGGGGTATCTTTAACTATATTTCCAAGTCTACTGCCAAGACCTCCAGCTAAAATAATTGCCTGCATAACTCTTATTATTTATTTATTTTTTTAAACTAATATTAATATAGTCTTTCTCAAATATATAAGCTTAAAACAATATAAATTTTATAAAAATCAATATATCTAATAATATTTAATTTTCTATTAATTAAGTTTAAAGATTAACTTATAAGGTAATTAAAATTATGCATCTTCAATTTTCTAAGTTCATATTGCTAGCAAACATACTTTAGGGCTTCAATTAAAGAATTAATTTTAATAAATTTATTTGTTTTTTTTTTACTATTGTCTTTATCAAACAAAATATTTGTTTTTACTGACGCATTTTTTCCTGCTTCCATATCAGAAACATTATCTCCAATAAAAATAGACTTATCCATATCTAAATTAAAATCTTTTTGAGCCTTTAATAGCATTCCTGGATTAGGCTTTCGATCGTTAGAATTTTTTAAATATTTACCAATCCCCTCTGTAGGATGATAAGGGCAATAATATATTGCATCAATATAACAATTTTTTTTTAAAAAAAGATCTTTCATATATTTTATTATTTTTTGGAAATCATTATTAGAAAAAAAATGTTTTCCTATACCAGCTTGATTTGTCACCACTATAACTTTAAAGTTATTGATATTTGCTTCCCTAATTAAAGTTTCAATATTTTCAATTAAATGAAATTTATGAATTTGATATACATAACCATAATCTTTGTTAATTACCCCATCCCTATCTAAAAATAGAGCTTTATTTTTCGCACTAAATTTTTTAATTAATTTAGTCACAAACTCACAAAGTAAAAATACGATTTATAATGTAAATAAAGCATTTAAAATTTTTGAGTGTCGTTTTTTTGTATCATCCATTTTTTTTTAATAGTTGTATTGTTAAAAAATTTATACCCAAATATATGTTGAGATTTAATTTTTTTAAAACCAAGTGATAATAGCAAGTTATTAAAATTTTTTTCTTCAATAGACCATAAATTAACAATAGATTTATCATAATTTTTTTTTATAAAGGTTAAAAATAACATAACAATCTTCTTATATCTTTGGGGATTTTCAAGATTTACACTAATTTCAAGTACATCTATATAATTTTTTTCATTTTGAAAATTTTTAAAAATTAAAAATTCGCTATTTGAAACATAAAAGATCGAATATTTATAAATTGGGTTTCTTGTGTATCTCCATTTTCGGTAATTATTATTATAGTCAAAAGTTTGAAATTTTTTTTTAAAACTTTTATGAGTACGAATTTTGCTAAAGTCTTTTGAAATTTTAAAATTAATTAAGCTATTTTGTTGATTATATGTCTGTATATCAATTTGAAATTCTGATATTTTTTTCGAATTTAAATCTAATGCTTTTTTAATGGATCCAAAAGATTTAACAGGGAAACAGTTATATAATAA
>MDSV01233018.1_pt1 | contig 34159 bp, 27 predicted proteins | sample 810851 | NCBI WGS metagenome assembly MDSV01 (sample SAMN05326640, study PRJNA326480) | marine metagenome | isolation source: seawater | place: Atlantic Ocean: North East | collected 2012 | reverse complement strand
CGTACGAGGCCATCCTTCGCCCCGGCAACCACCCCTACCAATGGGTGGTGGATGGCGAATGGATTCTCGATCCCGCCAACGACGACCGCATGTCCAACGGCATGGGCGGCTGGAACTCCGCAGTGCGCGTGGCCGCGCCTCTCCCACCCCAACTCCTAGCTTTTGAAAAGGGCGGCAAGCTGTTCTTTCAAACGGATGGTGCGGCCGAGGTGTTGATCACGGTCGACAACATGCTCGTGCATCACGGGGCGCACGAAGACGCCATCACCCTGCCAATCCTGCTTTCTGAATTTGACGCGGGCCGGCACCACGTGCGGGCATGGGCGGCGCATGACGGAGGCATTGCCCAAGATTTGTTGATTCCCACTGTAGGCAGCACGCCCTTGACAGACCCGGCAATGCTCACACGTTCCGATTGGCACAGCGCGACCATGTACTTCCTCATGGTCGACCGCTTTGTCAACGGCGACAAGAACAATGACGAGCCGGTCAACGACCCCGACATCTTGCCCATGGCCAACCATTTTGGCGGCGACCTGCAAGGGGTGGCCGCCAAGGTCGATGAAGCCTACTTCGAGGACCTCGGCATGAATACGGTGTGGATTTCTCCTGTCACCCAAAACGCTGAAGGCGCTTGGGGCTGCTGGCAGGACAGCGCACGGACGGATGTCACAAGCCGGTTCAGCGGGTACCACGGCTACTGGCCCGTCAGCTGCACGGAAGTGGATCGCCGGTTTGGATCCAACGACGCCATGACCCACTTGACCGGCCTCGCCCATGAGCACGGCATGAATGTGCTGCTGGACTACGTCGGCAACCACGTCCACGAGGATCACCCCTTGATGGACGTCCATCCCGATTGGACGACCAAACTCTACCTCCCTGACGGTTCTCTGAACACCGAGCGGTGGGACGAGTACCGGTTGACCACGTGGTTTGACACATTCATGCCGACCCTGGATTTGGAGCGCCCAGAAGTGGCCGAAGCCATGTCCGACAGCGCGGCTTGGTGGGCCACACACAGCGGCATTGACGGCTTCCGCCACGACGCCACCAAGCACATCAGCGAGGTGTTTTGGCGGAAATTGACCACCAAACTCAAAGCTGCGCAAGCCCAGACGGGCAATCGCCTTTTCCAAATCGGCGAGACGTATGGAAGTCCCGACCTCATTGGAAGCTACCTGTCCAGCGGCATGCTCGACGCCCAATTTGACTTCAACCTCTACGACAAATTGGTGGGTGCCATCGCCTTTGCTGAGGGTTCTTGGGCCGACCTGGTCGCCACCAACAAAGCCAGCCTGGCCACGTACGGCGCCCACCACCTGATGGGCAACATCACAGGCAACCAAGATCGCCCGCGCTTCACTTCCCTGGCGGACGGCACGCTCGACGTCAACGAAGACATGAAGTTCCAAGGCTGGACACGTGACATCCAACACGGCGGAGACGACGGTTACGCGAAAATGCGCTTGCTCATGTCCTACCTCATGAGCGTTCCGGGCATTCCATGTGTGTACTACGGCGACGAGATTGCCGATGTCGGCGGCAACGACCCTGACAACCGCCGCATGATGCGATTTGACAACCTCAACGAGGAAGAGACACGGACCAAGCAATGGACCTCCGACTGGGCCAAGCTGCGCCGCAGTCGGATGAGCATGCTTTACGGCACCACGACCTTTGAGATTGTGGACGAACACGTGCTTCACATTCGGCGGACCTACCTCAACGAAGTCACTGACCTGTACCTCAACCGGGACAGCCAGCCGCATGCACTCCCTTCGGACCATGCTGCTGCATCCACCTTGGCAGGCATGTTGTCCACAGAGTACGCGTTGCCTGCATTTGGCGCCGTAGCTTTCGGAACGACCCTTTGAATCAATCCCATGAAGAATCACATTCACGCCCTGGCCTTGATCGCGATGTCTGCGACGTGCGCCTTGACCGCGTTGGCCCAACCCACTTGGAACGTGGGCGAAACCGTACTCAACGAATACGACCTTGTTTCTGGGGTCAACATTCCTTGGGAACTCACATGGGGCCCCGACGACATGCTTTGGTGCACCACGCGTGAAGGCGACGTGCTGCGCATCGACCCAGCCTCCGGCGCGTACGAAACCGTGCTCTCTCAGAACGTCAACGACTCAGGCGTCGAACCCGGGTTGTTGGGCATGGCCTTGCATCCCAACTTTGAATTGGAGCCGCTGGTGTATTTGGCCTACACCGCCCAAACCTTTGCCAACGGCAATCACGAACGTTTGAGCGTGTTCTACTGGGACGGCACTTCCCTCGGCAACGAGCAAATCCTTCACATTGTGGGCGCAGCTGGCATCCACAACGGAAGCCGTTTGCTGGTTTTGCCTGACAACACCCTGCTCATGAGCACAGGTGACATGGGCGACGGCGGCGTCTCCTCCCAAAACGACAACAGCGACAACGGCAAAATCCTTCGATTCAACCTCGATGGCAGCATCCCTGCAGACAATCCCGACCCCACGAGCTACGTGTTCACCAAAGGGCACCGCAACAGCCAAGGCCTTTGCGTCGGCCCCAATGGCGTGATCTACAGCAGCGAACATGGCCAGTACAACTCCGACGAGTTCAACATCCTCGAGGCCGGACGCAATTACGGCTGGCCCAACGTCGAGGGCGCCTGTGACGGCATCTGCGATTGGTGCAATGCCGGTGCAGAAGAATCGTTCTGCGAGACAAACAACGTGCCCGAACCCCTGAAAACGTGGTCTCCTTGCGCGGCGGTGAACGACATCATTTACTATGACCACCCTGCCATTCCTGAATGGCAAGGGAGCGTGCTCATGGCGGTGCTCGGCGGATTCAGCTCACCCGTCGGTGGACGTCTGGAAGTGTTGCACATGAGTGAAGACGGTTTGACCTTGGAGGGCAGCGAGATGTTCTTCACCGAGTTCAACCAGCGCATGCGTGACGTGGCGGTCAACCCTTACACCGGTGCGATTTACCTGGCCTTGAACGGCCCGAGTTACACAGGCAATGGGCCCAATTTGATCAAGGAGTTTCGTCCTGCGGCCACCGACGGTGTGACCGATTGGAAAGACGAACGCGGCTTGGACATCTATCCCAACCCCGCGGTGGACCAAGTGCAGTTGCGCGTTTCGGAAGCGTGGGCTGGACAGACATACCAGGTCATGGACCTTCAAGGACGTGTGTGGGCCCAGGGTCAACTTCAGTCCGGCCAAACCTTGGATGTGACTTCCTGGCCCGCGGCAACCTACCTTTTGCATGCCCAAAGCGAAGATGCCCACATGACGCGTGTCCTCCACATCCAATAACCATTTGCCTATGCTACGTGCCCTTTGGCTTGGACTCTGCTTGACAGGGTCAGCCGCTACAACCATTCACTGTGCCCTTCCTTCGGATTCGCTGATGTGGGATTGGGTTTCGCTCGATTCTGCTTCAATCGCCACGTTCAGTCCGCTGCTTTCTCCTGAACAAATTGCAGCAACCCGCTGGACAACCGACTCTACACTTACCAACGGTTTCGGCAGTGCAGATGTGTCCAATGCCTTGAATGCCTTGCCCGGAGTTTTGATGGAAACGCGAGGCATGGGAGGAAGCCGGAGAATCAATGTTCGTGGTTCTGCCCTTCGGTCTCCATTTGCGGTCCGCAACACCATGTTGTTCGTGCGCGGCTTCATGTTGACTGAGGCGGACGGCACCAGCCCCGTCGAATGGCTCGACCCGGCCTGGTCTGGAGGAATGGAACTCGTTTCGGGTGCGGCGGCCACCACGTTTGGTGGGGCCTACGGTGGGGCCCTGGTGGTCCACGGCGCATCCAATCCTGAATTGGCCCGCCTTCAAACGGTGATGGGCACCACAGGCAACAGCGGATTGCAGTCGCGTGTCAACGGTGCACTGCAGATTCAAGGGTGGAACCTCAGGGTGTCGCACACCCAAAACACCGGTTACCGCGACCAAGAAGCCAACAACCGCCTTCACCTCGAAGTGGACCATGCCTGGGGCAACGACAACTTCAAGCACTACGATTGGCTGGCCTTCCAGGACGGCAGTTGGGAACTGCCGGGGGCTGTGGATTCGTTGACCGCATTCACAGACTCGACAGCCACCCTCGCTCCCGGTCTTGCTTACGACGCCTACGTGCGTCGCCGGCGGGCTTTGTGGGGGCACCACATCCACGTTCCCAACTTGAGCAACAAGCAACACCGAAGCAGTTTGGACGTGTGGTCCCTTTTGAGGTGGAGCGACAAAACCAACCCGTTCGGAACGTCTGCCTTCTACAACGGCTACAAGGAGGAGTCTGGCACGGGAGGAAGCCTACGCATCCGCCAGCGCTTTGGCAAGTGGTCCTTTGAGAATGTCGATTTCCAGGCCGAGTGGACCCTCATGGCGGTGGTCGATCAAGGAAACTTTGCCCAATGGAGCGACGCCGTTTTGGGCAGTGAGAGTCCCCTCGAATACGACTTGGACATTCGCCAATCGCGAGCCCATTGGGCTCCTGCCCTCTCCTGGGCTTGGGATTCTGGATGGCGGTTGGAAACGTCGGCCGCTTTTTCACAACGCTCCCGCCTCGCGCAGGGGACAGCCGCCGACACGGCCTACAACTCGCCCTTCAACACCACTCAACTCCTTCCTCGCGTTGGTGCGTCAAAGTCGTTGGGTTCGGCCTGGACGGCCTTTGTGCAAGCGTCCACTGGATTCAGCGACCCTACGAATTTTGAATCCCTTTCCACCAGCATCACAGGCGCCTTGCCTGCGGTGCTCGACGCAGAGCGCGCGTGGACATTGGAGTCAGGATTTCGCCACAGCCAAGGGGAAGTTGTGCTGTATCACCAAAGCGTCAACCGCGCCATCGTGCAGGCGGTCGATTCGTTGGACAATCCCACGTTTGTCAACACCACTTCACCTGTGACAATGCAGGGCATCGAATGGCGGATGCAGCAAACTTGGCCGCGTCATCGCCTTCAAGGATCAGGTGCATTCCAATTCCATCGCTGGGCGGAAGGTGACTTGCCCGGATCGCCGAGTTGGATGGCCAACGTCCAGCACCATTGGAAGGCTTGGGATCGCAAACACACCTGGACGCTTCAAACGTGGATTCGCGCGGTGGGTGCCACGCCGCTCAACACCAGCGGCGAAAACTTCCATCCCGCCTACGCCACAGCCAACGTGGACCTCGGGTGGACGCCTCCTTCCGCGCCTTTAGGCATCTCCTTCGGAATCCGAAACGCCACCAACACGGCATACTCTGGATGGCATCAACTCAATGGGTTTGGCGGCAAACTCTACAACCCTGCGCCTCCGCGAACCCTTTATGTGTCGGCCATCTGGAACCTGCGTTGACGTCAGCGCAGTGGAGAGGTCAATCGAGGATCACCACCTCCACCCTGCGGTTCAGGGCACGGCCTTCCTCCGTCTCGTTGTCCGCCACTGGATTTGACGGGCCATCGCCCTGGGTCTCGATGCGCTCCGCATCCACGCCTCGTTCCGTGAGAAAGCGTTCCACCGCTGAAGCCCTGTCTTGACTCAATGCCATGTTGAAGGGCATGCTGCCCACATTGTCTGTGTGGCCCACAATTCGAATGTTGACCCCTGGATTGTCCGTCATCCATTGTGCCAAACGCTCACAACCCGCTTGATAATCCTCGCTGAACTTGGACAGGCCCGATTCAAACTGAATGGCTTCGAGCTTGAAGGTTTGGCCGACCTCAATCGGCATGAGTTCAATCTGGACGAACGGCGACCGGTTGAGGTCCATCCCCCCACCCTGTTCGTACGTGGTCATGCCGTAAAGGTGCCCCTCTGCACTGGCTTCAAAACTGTAGGAGCCTAGTCCTGGCAGGGGAATGACAAAGCCTGTCTCGCCCTCAGAGGTTGTCCGGCTAACGGTTTGACCTGAAGAGAGGTCCACAATGGCCACCTCTGCGACCAGTGCCTGGCCCGTATTTGCATCACGAACCACCCCTCGGAGGGTGGCCACCTCAATGGGCTTGACTTCCTCGGGCAATTCCACCTGCCAAAAATCCAAGTTCCCCGAGCCCTGTGTGGTGGCAAACATGGCCACGCCCCCTCGGGGCATCACCATCAAGCTGTTGTCTTTTCCTGGGCTGTTGACCCCACGCCCCAAGTTCACCGGCTCGCCCCATGTCCCGTCCTTTTGCAACTTGGACATGAACACGTCGAGCTGACCAAAACCCGGATGACCGTCGCTGCTGAAGTACAGGGTCTTTCCGTCGGGATGCAAAAACGGACTCTCCTCGGTGTACGGCGTGTTCACCTCGCCCGCAAGCTTTCTCGGGGAGGACCACCCGCCATGGGCCAACCTGTGGCAGACCACCAAGTCAGAGGGCTCGAGCTGTCCTTTGGGGCCGCGTGCAAACACAAGCAGATTACCGTCCGCACTGAGCGCAGGTTGGCTTTCCCAACCCGCGGAATTGGGCGCGCCCAGGTTGGATCCCAAAGACCACTGTTGCGTGGATTCGTCCCAAGTGGATTCGAACAAATCGCAGGACCCCTTGCCCCGACGTGGGCCATATCCATCCCGAGGTGTGGCGCATGCCGTGAACACCATGGTTTTCCCATCGCCGCTCAACGTCGGCGCCCCTTCATTCATGGGGGTGTTTACGCCCCGCAGGGGCACCGGGGGCGACCACGTTCCGTCGTCCAACTGCACGGACTCGAAAAAATCTTCGCCGCCCACAACCCCGGGCGTCGTGCGTTGCTCCTCGTTGGACAGGCCCGACCGGGTCAACACCAAACGGGTTCCGCTGAGGTCGAGCGCGCCGTAGTACTCCAAGGCGTCCGTGTTCAATCCACCCTGCACGACCTCTGCTTCAGGGACTAGCTCTTCCTTGGCCATGGCCTCCACCGCAAAGGTCAAACCTGCATCCACCCAGGCGCGACGCCGTTCAGATTCGTCGGACATGCGAGGCGCAGACAGCTCGTCCAGCCGAGCGAGCGACTGCAATCCCCCCTCGTATTTTCCAAGATTCCATTGAATCTCAGCCAGCGTGACCCACCCGTGCGGAAACATGGTGGCGTTGGCGTTCAATGCCTGAGCAAGGGCCTCCTCTTGACGTGGATGCGACATGTCCTGGTAGATCTGCGCTTTGAGAAACAAGGCCTCTGCAAACAAAGGACTGCGATCGAGCGCGTCGTCCAGGTGACTGAGCGCAAGATTGGGCGACATGAATCGGTATGCTTCCAAGGCCTTTTGGTAGTCCTTTTGCGCTTTGCGCGTGGGCTCTTTGGTTTGAGCGTGACCCTGTGGTGCAAGTCCACCGACAAGGGCCAGAACAAGCCCCCAAGACAGCAACGTGGTTTTCATGAAACGAATGTGGGACATTTTTGGCCGAATTTGCCCTGTCCGAAGGAACTATTCCCATGACCATCGCACTGCTGTCAGACACCCATGGCCACATCGACGACCGCATCAAACGGCACGTCGAAGGCTGCGACGAAGTGTGGCATGCCGGGGACATTGGGGATCTCCATGTGACCGATGCCCTGGCGGACATCACCAAGGTCCGGGCAGTCTACGGAAACATCGATGATCAACTTGCGCGTCGCACGTGGCCGGAGCACCAGCGCTTCAAGGCAGGTGGACTGCAGATCTGGATGACCCACATCGGCGGGCGACCGCCCAGGTACGCCCGAGGCATCCTTCCTCAGTTGCGGGAGGAACGACCCGACCTATTCATTTGCGGACACAGCCACATTTTGCTCGTGCAGCGTGTGGACGCTTGGGGTGGCCTCCACTTGAACCCAGGCGCCGCAGGCATCTCTGGCTTTCACAAGGTCTGTACCATGCTCAAATTTCGCATTGACGAAGAACAGTTCCAGGACCTTCGGGTTGTCGAATGGGCGAGGAAGCGTCCATGACAGAAGCGAGACGCACATTTTTGGGCACCAACTGCACCGACGGAGAGGACATTGACTATCTTTGTCACATCGGCGTCATCGGGACGCTAGGGGTTTTGCCCCTCCCTCACCCAACGTATTAGGATGTTTGACATCATCGAACTGAACGGCAAAAAAGTTGCCGAACTGCGAGAAATCGCAAGCAAACTTGAAATCACCCGCGTGGACAAGCTCAAGAAGCAGGACCTCGTGTACAGCATTTTGGACGAGCAAGCGGCACAGCCGAGTGCCAACAAAAGCAAGGCCAAGAGTGACGCCAAGGAGAGTGCACCCAAGAAGCGCGCCCCTCGCGCCAAGAAATCAGCAGAAGAACAAGGCCAGGACAAGCCCAAAAGCGACAACCGCCGCCGGGGCAAGGATGAAGGACAGGACGACAAGTCCAAAAGCGACGCGCCTTCTTCAGAAAACGGGTCTGATGCGAACAAGGATGGCCAAGATCAAGGACGACGTTCAGGCGAAAGCATGCGTGATCGCCGTGACCGTCGCCGACGGGAAGGTCAGGGCGACGACACTCGCGGCAAAGACGACAACGCCAAGGGGGTCCAAGATCAAGGCGGCAAGAATGACCGCAATGATCGAAACGATCGCAACGACCGGAACAACCGGGGCGAGCGCGGAGACCGCAACAACCGCAACGACCGCAACGACCGCAGCAACCGCAACAATCGAAACGACCGAAACGACCGAAACAACCGAAACAACCGCAACCGTCGCGACCCCTTCTTGTCAGAACCCGAGGAGCACGGATTTGACTTCGACGGATTGGTGCAGACGGAAGGCGTGGTTGAAGTGCAACAGGAAGGCCACGCGTTCCTACGTTCTGCCGATTACAACTACCTGAATTCTCCCGACGACGTTTACATCTCGGCGAAGCAACTAAAACAATTTGGGCTCCAGACGGGAGACACCGTGGTGGCAGGCATTCGTCCTCCACGCATGGGAGAGAAATACTACCCGTTGTTGGACGTCAAGAGCGTCAATGGACGCAGCCCCGAGTGGATCAAAAACCGGGTTCCTTTCAAGTTTTTGACCCCGCTGTTCCCGCAAGAACGCTTCAAGTTGAGCACCGCCCGTGGCACCGTCAGTACACGACTCATGGACCTGTTCGCCCCCATTGGAAAAGGGCAGCGTGGCATGATTGTGTCGCAACCCAAAACGGGAAAGACCACCCTTTTGAAGGATGTGGCCAACGCCATCAGCTTGAACCACCCCGAGGTGTACCTCATCATCCTGCTCATTGACGAGCGTCCTGAAGAAGTGACGGACATGAAGCGCAGTGTGAATGCGGAAGTCGTCGCCAGCACCTTCGACGAGCCCGCAGACCGTCACGTGCGCATCGCCAACCTTGTCCTCGAGAAAGCCAAGCGTATGGTGGAATGTGGACACGACGTGTGCATTCTGCTCGACTCCATCACCCGTCTCGCCCGCGCCTACAACACGGTCAGCCCCTCTTCAGGTAAGATTTTGTCCGGCGGTGTGGAGGCCAACGCCCTGCAGAAACCCAAGCGTTTCTTCGGCGCAGCTCGGAACATCGAAAACGGCGGATCGCTCTCCATCATCGCCACCGCGTTGACGGAAACGGGATCGAAGATGGACGAAGTGATCTTCGAGGAGTTCAAGGGTACCGGCAACATGGAACTCCAACTGGACCGTCGGATTTCCAACCGTCGCATCTACCCCGCCATCGACATTTTGGCCTCAGGCACACGTCGTGAGGACCTCCTCATGGACAAGGCCGACCTCCAACGCATCTGGATTTTGCGCAAGCACCTCGCAGACATGAACAGCGTGGAAGCCATGGAATTCGTGAAGGACCGCGTGGAAGGCAGTCGAAACAACGAGGACTTCCTCGCGTCGATGAACGGATAACCATGCGCAACACCGCACTTGCTGGCCTTCCGCTCGTGTTGGCCGCAGGATACTTTGCCTTCAAATGGCTGCTTGCGGGGCCCATCAATGCGGAGCGCTTGGTGGCCTTGGGCGGCATGTATCACTGGTCTGCCCTGACCCTGCTCGCGTTGGGATGGTCGGTCTGGATGATTCGTCGTAACGGCAGCACGCAGTCCTTTTGGGGCGACTTCAAGCAATTGACCAAACCCCTTGCCGTCTACGCCATCTTGGCCGCGTGTTCGGTGTGGGGCTGGAACCACGTGGTGGCAAAGGACGCCACCGAATTGCGGAAGGCGTTGCGTCTCGCCCAAATTGAAGAGCACACTGCAAGCGAAGAGGCCTACGCGGCCTTCGTGGCCGAGCAAGGTCTCGAATCCGTGGGGGAATTGCCCGATCGAGAGACCTACCAAACCCAAGCCACCACCCAGGTGTCGTGGATGCTGTCTGGGGGGGTCACCTTCTTGCTTTCCTTGATCACCTATTTGTTCGCCGCCATGCTCCTTTCCTTGTGTGCCACGGTTCTGTTGCATCAGATTTGGGGCATTGCCTCGTTGTGATGACGTAATTTGGTCGAGCATGAAGCGTATTCCCTTATTGATCGGACTGGTGTTGTTGATGGTGAGCACGGTTGCTCAAGCGCAACGTGGCAGAAAAAACCTGCCCAACTTCGATTCGCGGATGTACCACTTTGGCTTCATTTTGTCCGCCAACTCGAGTGATTTCAACTTCGCCGTCGCCGACAGTGCAGCTGACTCTTTCCGCGGTGTGAACAACGCACCACAGGCCGGATTCAACATGCACTTGATGGCGTCCTACACGCTCTCACGGCACTGGCGCCTTCGATTTGTCCCGGGATTGAGCTTCCAGGACCGCGGTTTGGACTACACCATTGAAGGTTCCAACAATGTGATCAAACGCACAGAGGCCGTCAACCTTGACATTCCGCTCTTGCTCAAGTGGCGCACAGACCGGGTGGACAATGTCGCGGCATATGCGTTGTTTGGGGTGAAGTATGCACGTGACTTCCAATCTCAAGAGAACGTCAACCAGCAGTTGCAATCCGACAACATCTTGCGCTTGAAATCCGGGAACATTGCCGCGGACATCGGGGCAGGTATTGACATTTTCCTCCCCTTCTTCAAGCTCGCCATTCAGGCCAAAACCGAGCACGGCCTTCGCAACGTCCTGATTCCTGACGACAGCATTTACGCGTCTCCATTGGATTTCCTCAGGACCCGAAGCTTTGTCCTGTCCTTCTGCTTTGAAGGGTGATGGCCCCGGACATGGAGGACACCTACCGGACGCTGGCCGGTCCTTGTGAGGGACTCTTCAAGGCCAAAGGTTCCAAGCACTTTGGGTACGGATTTCCCATCGCTTCCGAATCGGAGGTCAAAGTCCATCTCGAAGCCCTCAAAAAACAACATCATGCCGCCCGCCACGTGGCCTTTGCGTGGATGCTTGGGTTCGACGGATCCCACCACCGCTCCAGCGACGATGGCGAACCGAGCAACAGCGCCGGGCCTCCCATCCTCGGTGTCATTCGGGCCCACGAGTTGACCCATGTGTTGTTTGCCGTGGTGCGATACTTCGGGGGCACCAAACTCGGGGTTGGGGGACTCATCGAAGCCTACCGAGAAGGGGCGGCCGAGGCGCTGCGGGCAGGTCAAGTTGTCGAGCGTATTCGCACCCAACGCATTCGCATTGCTTTCGCCTACGAGCACATGGGGGTCATCATGGGACTCATCAAACGGTGGGAATTGCAACCTGCCTCCACCGACTTCCAGATTTCCTGTGCTTTGGACGTAGACGTTCGCTTGGGGCAAGTGGAAGGATTCGTGCAAACCGTGCAAGACACGCGGGTTGCAGAGGTCGAGACGCTCTGAGACTCAGGGCTTCGAAACCCAGTAAACCCAGCGTTCTTTGCCGAGGCTGTAGCGCTTGTAGCGCGCCTCCCCCAACATCTCCATCATGTCGACTTCCTCAACGTCGAAACCGGCCTCGCGCAACCGTGCTGGATAGTCCTTGTGCCCGTACAACCGAACGTGGTCCTGCTGCCAGTAGAGCCTTTCCCGTTCCATGGGGTCGGTCACGTTGGGATCCTCCGCGGTGTTTTCTTCGTTGTAATTGATGGGCACTTGGAGCACCCCCCAGCCACCGCGCTTCATGACGCGGTGAAATTCGCGCAAGACCTTGCGGTCGTCTTCCACGTGTTCAAGCAGGTGGTTCGCCATGACCACATCGAAACTCTCGTCCTCAAAGGGAATGTCATGACAATCGAAATGGTGGTCTGCCCAAGGGCTGTTCAAATCGGCCGTCACGTAGTCCAAGTTGGTCTGATTCTTAAATCGGGTCAAGTAGCAGTATTCCGGCGCGAGGTGCAGCATGCGCAAAGGCGCCTCAAAAAAGGACGTCTGGCGTTGCAAGAAGGCCCACACGGCACGGTGACGCTCCAAGCTCAAACTGTGCGGAGCCAACGCATTGGGGCGACTGCGGACACGTCCGTAAGGCAACATCTTCCGGTAGGACTTCCCCACAATGGGGTCCTCCAATACATCGCCGGCATACGACCATGCCACGCTCTGCAATGCCAAATGTGCTCCACGCTGAAGCACGGTGCGAGGCACCCACCTCGTCAAGATGCTGACCAATCCCATGCCCTAAAAATAAGGCGGGACCCTTGGGCCCCGCCTTGAAAGTTTCGTCAAATTTCAGATGCTTACTCGATGACCAAGGCCTTGTGTTGGATGCCCTGCGCGGTTTGCGCGCGCACCGCGTACCAACCGGCCGGCCATCCCAGGGTCAAGCTTCCTCCCCACGTGCCCTCGTGCACCGTCCGACCTTGGGCATCCACAATTTGAATGAACGTGCCCAGGTCGAGGCCCGGCATGCGAAGTTCGTTGCCGTGTGCCGCAGGGTTGGGAGTCACGGTCCACAGAGCCTCCGCACCTTCCTCCACACCCACGGTGCCCGCCACGGTGACCGTCACACCCACGCGGTCTGACACGCACTCAATGGGCTTGGGCTCGGCCTTCCATTCGTAGAAGAAGTAATAGTAATCCAAACTCGGTCCAGCCGTGCTGTTGGTGATGGTCAACAAATCGCCCACCTCATAAGGGTAGCTCAACTGAGAATTGTTGCCCTCACGCCACAGTTGGGGATCTTCCGTGGTGCAACGCAAGCCGTAATTCATGCCAGGCTCGATGTCCCAGTTCAAATCCAATACGAACGTTCCCGCTTCGACTTCCACGGCCATCGATTCGAGCACAATGCCAAATTCATCAATCAGCTCAAACTCCCGCTCGTACGTGCCATTGGCAAACAAAGTCACGCTTCTGAGAAGCGTGCTCTCGTACACGTCAAATTCCAACCAGCGTGCGCTGTTGGAGTGGTAGGCGCCGCTGTTTTGGTTGCTCAACTCACCTCCCACCTCTTGGTCGCCTGACGTCGTACGGACATCCTCAGCCCAGAACGTGGTCGTCATGTCAACCTGCGGCGAAAACGCGTTTCCTTCCGCCAGCAAGTTGCCACCCGTGGACCAGTCGTACCAGCGGATGTTCTCGCCTGTTGCTGTCAAGTCCACAATCGCCGGAGCGGGAATTGTTTGGTCAGGGGTGACGGTTGGATTTTCCAAAGGTGCGTCGAACACTTCCACCACCAATGTGTCGGAGGTTCCGGCGTTGCCACAAATGTCCACGCTGTACACAGCATACGAACCGGATGTGGTCACGTCAATGCTCTGGGTTTCGTCACCTGTCGACCACGTGTAGTTGTCCGCGTCTGAAGCCGTCAACGTCAGCACAGATCCGTCGCACAAGTCAGTGCTGCCGTCGAAGGCAATCGCAGGCGCATTGCCCACGACTTCAATGATGGTCAACAGGTTTGAGAACCCTGCGCAACCCGCCTCATCGTAAACGAGCACAGAGTACGCTCCGCCTGCAGTGACTTCCGTAGATGCTTCGGCGCCGCCATTGGACCACTCGTAGGACGCGAATCCTAATGGGGCGGACAATGTCACCGATTCACCAGGACAAAACGCATCCGCGCTTGCCGTTGCCGTCACGTCCACCAAACAAGGAACCTCCAGCACGTTGTGGTATTGGTCGATGGCGGGGTTGTCAATCACCGTTTCCATTCCGCTGGGCCATTTGACCACGGCCTGGTCCACCACCTCGTGGTCGCCAAGGCCAAACCGGCACATGAACGTGCAGGTGATGCCGTAGCTCTCGCCGCCGCGCACCTCGCGAACCATCGTTCCAAAGTCCCCGGTCAATTCCACCTTCGCCCCCACGGCGTCCACGTTGCTTTCAAACCCTTCGAGGTCGAAGGCAATCCAGTGGTTGTCGTTGCCGTCATTGACCCACAAAATGTCGGGGTTCCCATTGTCAGGGCTCACATAGCTGTTTCCGTAGCTCGCATACACGTCGAGTTGGCCGTCGCGGTTGACGTCGCCCGAGGCGAAGCTGTGCATGGTGTCGTTCCAAGGAAACAAATTGGGCACTTCGGTGAAGGTGTGGTCTCCGTTGTTGCGGAAGAACCCCTCATCCCCACCGGTGTAGATGAGGTCCACGAAGCCGTCGTTGTCGAAGTCGTCCATCTTCGCCTGGAGGAAGAATCCCGAGACCTCAAGACCGCTTCCCTCAGTGATGTCTGTGAAGTAGCCTGTGCCGTCGTTTTCGAGGAGCTTGATGGTCGAGCTGTGGTTGGTGGCCAAACAATCAAAATCCCCGTCGTTGTCGATGTCGGCAAAGTCCGTTGTCCAGCTTTGCTCATACAGGACAAGCCCACGCTCGAGCGCCTCTTCAGTCCATCCGCCGTTTCCGTCGTTCACCCACAGTTGGTTGATGCGGCGAGGATCGTTGGGATCGTTCACGAACTGTCGGCACTTGGCGATGAACAAATCGATGTCACCATCGCTGTCAAAATCGGTCCACACCGTCCCGTAGTTGCCGCTGTGATCGTTGCCGGGGTAATCCTGCAGGTCGTAATCCGTGAGGTCCATGAAAAGCTCTGGCTCGAGAGAGCCATCCTCCGCGCCTTTCCACATGCGGCTCAAGGCATCGTCATGGCATCCAAACACGTCAAGCAAACCGTCGTTGTCGATGTCCACCCAATTGCACGCCTGCATGAACATGCTGCCGTTGACCAACTCCATGGACGTGTGCACGCCAGGGGCCGTGATTTTCTGCACGAACACCCCGTCATACGAACCGCCCGAGAACACGTCCTTGTGGCCGTCGTTGTCGAAGTCGGCCACACACATGCCCCATTGGCTTGCGCCACTCACCTCGCCGAGGTTGTAATCGGTGAAGGTGCCTGCAGGCGTTTGGTAGAGGGTGTGAAGCGTGTTGCTTTGATCCAGGACGATCAAGTCGTCGTAGCCGTCGCCGTCCAAATCCGCAAAACCCACACAGCCTCCGCTGTTGTAGGTGTCGGGAAGCAGGTTGCTTGCGTTGGTGAAGGTTTGGGCTTGGGTGGTCGCTGCGAAGGCGACGCATGCTGTGGTCAACAGCCCTGCGCGATACAATGCGTTCATGGTTTCAGTTTCTTGATTGGTGCTCAAGCGGGCTTGAGGCTCTGCAAGGTAACACAGCATACCAACTTGAAGTTGCATGCATTGGTCAAACGTACCTTTGCGGGCATGGCATCCGGCCTTAAAGCAGCTTTTCACACCCTGGGGTGCAAGCTGAATTTCAGCGAAACCTCCACCCTCGCACGGCAATTGGGCGACGCGGGGTACGCCCGTGTGCACTTGGACGACGCCCCTGATGTGGTGGTCATCAACACGTGCAGCGTGACCGATCACGCCGATGCCAAGTGCCGAAACGCCGTGCGTCGCGCCATGCAAAGCAATCCTGAAGCTTTTGTGGTGGTGGTGGGATGTTACGCCCAGCTCAAGCCCACAGAAATTGCCCAAATCGAAGGTGTCGACCTCGTCTTGGGCGCCGGAGAAAAATTCAACTTGGCCGCCCACCTCGAAGGCGCACAGAAAAGCGAAGAAGCCCGCGCCATTGCCGGAGAGATCAAGGAAGTTAGGGCTTTCGTACCGGGCTTTTCCAGCGGCGACCGCACCCGCACGTTTTTGAAAGTGCAGGACGGCTGCAATTACTTCTGTGCGTTCTGCACCATTCCGTTGGCCCGTGGCCGTTCGCGCAGCGCCAATGTGGCCCAAACTGTCGCCGAAGCCCAAAAGGCCGTCGCCGCAGGTGCCAAGGAAATCGTCCTGACCGGAGTCAACATTGGGGACTTTGGCACCGCCCATGACGAAACGCTCCTCGACTTGGTGCGCGAACTTGACGGACTCGAGGGCGTGGAACGCTTCCGCATCTCGTCGATTGAACCCAACCTGTTGACGGACGAGCTCATCGACCTTGTGGCCACTTCCAAGAAATTTCAACCGCACTTCCACATCCCGCTGCAATCGGGCAACGACGCTGTGTTGTCTGCCATGCGCAGGCGCTACCGCACCGACCACTACCGATCCCGGATTGAGCGCATCCGTGAGCGCATGCCGCACGCGAGCATTGGTGTGGATGTCATTGTGGGCTTCCCCGGAGAATCCAAGGAGAAGTTCCTGGCTTCTGTCGACTTCATCAAGTCATTACAAATCAGCTACCTGCACGTATTCACTTACAGTGAACGCCCCAACACCACCGCCCTGCGCATCGACGCGGTCGTGCCCGTGCCTGAGCGGAAGGAGCGCAACAAGACGCTGCGCAACGTGAGCCTCAAAGCCCAACGCGCGCACTACGAGGCGTTTCTCGGCCGTGAAATGGACGTGCTGTTTGAAGAAGCCGAGGAAGACGGCCTTCGGATGGGCTACTCCCCCAACTACATCCGCGTCGCGGTTCCCTCGGACAAGGTGCAAGGCAACGACATCCATTCCGTCAAGCTGGACCGCATTGACCCCCTGGGATGGGTGCACGGAACGTTGGTCTGACTGACGTAGCTTCGTCACATGTACCCCAACCTGTACTTCGCCTTTCTCGACTTGCTCGGCTGGGATCTCCCCGCGCTGAAGTTGATCAACAGCTTTGGGTTCTTTGTGGCGCTGGCCTTCCTCGTGGCGCACGCCCTCTTGCGGAAGGAATTGAAGCGTCAGGCGGACTTGGGTCACTTCCAATCCCAAACCACCACCGCAGTCGTCGGCCAAGCGCCACATCCCCTGGATTTGGGATTGCAGGCAGTGATGGGGTTTGTCCTTGGATGGAAGGTGCTTTACCTCGTGTTCAACGCAGGTGAGATTTTTCAAGGCGGCGGCTTGCCACAAGCCCACCTGTTCAGCACCGAAGGCAACGTGTTCTGGGGCGTGTTGGGGGCTTTGGGGATGACAGCCTGGCGTTATTGGGAAGTCCAACGTGAGCGGCTTCCCAAGCCCAAAACGGTGGAACAGGTCATCCACCCCGAGGATTTGGTGGGAGGCATCACTGCCGCCGCCGCCGTCGGAGGCATTGCGGGGGCCAAGTTGTTTCACCTGCTCGAATACCCCGATGAATTCATCGCGTTCCTGAAACAGCCCAACCTCAATGCTTTCTTGGGCGGCCTCACCATTTACGGAGGCTTGATTGTGGGCGGATTGTCCGTATACGTGTTTGCGCGACGCCACAAGATGAACTTCCTCAGACTCGCAGATGCCACCGCCCCGGCGCTCCTGCTTGCCTACGGCATTGGCCGGATGGGTTGCCAAATCAGCGGCGATGGTGACTGGGGCATTCCCAACCCCTTCCCCAAGCCGGGCTGGTTGTCATGGGCTCCGGATTGGGTTTGGGCCTACGCCTACCCCAACAACGTCAACGCAGTGTATGGACCACGTGCCGCGGGCTACACGGGCAAGCTCATCGAACCGGCCACACAGCCTTGGCCAGCGTTTGAGGGCTACGGGACGTACCTCGACCCTGCAGTGTTCCCGACGCCGATTTATGAGACCACGGCCGCGGTGATCGGATTCGCATTCCTTTGGGGCATGCGCAAGCGTTGGACGAATGTGCCAGGCAAAATCTTCGCCGCGTACCTGATGTTCAACGGATTCGAGCGGTTTTGCGTGGAGAAGATCCGGGTCAACACCACCTTCGACTTCCTGGGTATAACCATGACGCAAGCGGAGCTCATCTCTGTGTGCACGTTCCTGTCAGGCATCGTCCTGTGGGTTTGGGCCGCCCGACGAAAGGAAACGCGCTGATGTGCTCAACATTTGGGGTCCAGATTCGTCCAAACCCCAGCATGCACCTTCCCTCTCAGTCAGGTTCTGAACGCGAAAAAAGATGCCTTTGATGCCACAGAGGTGTCGGACGCTGAACTGCGTGGTTTTGTCGAAGCGTTGGCCCAACAGCGCAAAGACATGGTGGATCTCGAATCTGAATGTTTGTTGGAGTTCTCTGCTGCACTCGGTGCAGACCGCGCACTGATGCTGCCGAACATGCAGCGGCAGCTGGCCCGCAGAATACGGAAGCGCACGGGGACAGGCCGCAAAGGTCCTTCAGGACCGCGTCAAGGGCAATCGGCAAGACCGGCCCGACGCAATCGCTGGGACTGAATCAAGCAGCTCAGTCTTGAGACGGCTGGAACGTGAGGCAGATGCCGTTGATGCAGTACCGGGTTCCCGTCTCTGTAGGACCATCTGGAAAGACATGACCGAGGTGGCTGTCGCATCCTGAACAGCGGATTTCCACGCGCACCATGCCATGCGAGCGGTCCACCACTTGCGTGATGTTTGCCTCGGGCACTTCCCGATCAAAACTCGGCCAACCGCATCCTGCATTGAATTTGGAGGGACTCGCAAACAGTGCTTTGCCACATCCCTTGCAGTGATACGTGCCTTCTCGCCACTCCGCATTGAATTCGCTGGTATGTGGGCGTTCCGTGCCGTTCTCGCGCATCACACGGTGCTCCTCTTCGGAGAGCTTGGCCTTCCACTCTTCGGGTGTCAGGCTCATCCGCCTTGCGATTGGCCGCCTGAGCCACCGCGACGGCCGCCACTGGGTTTCCCTTTTCTGCGGAAGTTCTTTCCTCCGCCTTGGCCTCCTTTGCCGTGACTGCCTTTGCCGCGTCCGCCACCTGAATGACCACCGCCATGACGACGTCCTCCGCCTTGACGGCCACCGCCACCGCGGTTTCCGCCGCGACCCCCGCCGCGGGAACCTGACGACTTGGGATCGTACCTAGGCGTGTCTCCGAGGGCTTCCGGTACCTGGAGCTTGGGGACTTCCTTCTCAATGAGCTTTTCAATCTTCCCAAAGCGGCGCATGTCGTCAGGCGTCACAAGGGTGATGCCTTCGCCCTTGCGCTCTGCACGGGCTGTCCGGCCGATGCGGTGCACGTAATCTTCCTCGTTGGGCGGAACGTCGTAGTTCACCACGAGCTCGATGCTGTCGATGTCAATGCCTCGGGACACCACGTCCGTGGCGACAAGGATGGGAAGCTTTTGCTGGCGGAACGCCAACATCACCTCCTCGCGTTCCGATTGCTCGAGGTCGCTGGACATGCGGCCGCATTTGATGCCGGCTTTTTGCAAAGCGCGGACCACCTGGCCCACGGTTCGCTTGCGGGAGGTGAACACAATGCCGCTCTTCACGTTGCGCTCCTTCAGCACATCGACGAGCACCGCATCCTTTTGGTGATCAAACAAAATGTACGCCCCTTGTTTCACCTTCGCCGCGGGCTTGCTCAGCGCGAGCTGCACCGTGACCGGATCGTTCAGAAGATCGTGCGCCAACGTGCGCATGCGGTCGGGCATGGTGGCGGAGAACAAGAGCGTTTGACGTTCGTCCCGACAGTGCGTGGCGATGCGCATGATGTCCTGGTGGAAACCCATGTCCAACATGCGGTCCGCCTCGTCCAAAATCAACACCTCAAGGGACGACAAGTCGACGTAGCCCAACGTGAGGTGGGACAACATGCGACCTGGGGTCACAACGATGATGTCGGCCCCTTCCGTCAATGCCTTCTTTTCTTGGGCAAACTCTTTGCCTGTGCCGCCGCCGTAGATGGCGAGCGAGGTGATGCCTGTGTAATACGCGAAGCCCTGGGCCGCTTGGTCGATTTGGATGGCCAACTCTCGTGTGGGCACCACGATCAAAGCCTTGACCTTTCCATCGTTGGGGGTGTCCATGATGCGGTCCATGGTCGGCAGCAAGAACGCGGCAGTCTTTCCCGTTCCTGTCTGGGCGATGCCCAAAATGTCCTTGCCTTTGATGGCGTGGGGAATGGCCTGCCCCTGAATGGGCGTGGCGGTTTCAAATCCCATGGACCAAAGTCCGTCTTCAATGTCTGGGTGCAAGTCGAGGTCTTCAAACCGGACTCGCGCTTCCGCAGGCTTTTCTCCTCCCGCGTGCTCGTCGTTGTGTTCTTCCACGCGGTGAAAGTACGGCGAATCGGGGGGCCTTCGCCTATGTTTGTTTTCCACGACACGCCAACGACCGCCATGACCCCCTCCTCGCTTGCCCCCCATTTTTTGAGAATCGCCTTTGCCCTTTGTGCAGCCTTCATGGTGTCTGAGGTTAGTGGAACGCACTTGGTGGGCGGGGACTTCAGCTACGTGCATTTGGGAGGAGATCAATATGAAATCACCCTGAAAGTCTACCGCGATTGCGGCCCGGCCAATTCAAATGAAACGCCCTTCGATGACAATGTGGCCATTGGACTGTGGGACGGCACAGGGACCATCGAGTTTGACAACGTGGTGTTGATTCCCCTTCTGTCCGCCAACGTCTCCACGGTGCCTGTTGAAATGGGCAACCCCTGTGGAACCCCGCCGCCAGACTTGTGCATTGAGCAGGCCATTTACACGACTGTGATCACCTTGCCTCCGAATGCGTTTGGATGGGATTTGGTGTACCAGCGGTGCTGTCGCAATCCCACCATTGTCAACTTGGACAATTTTGGAGGGGTTGAAAATGCCGGAATGACGCTGCAAGTGCACATTCCAGGCACGGACGTTACCACCGAAAGCAACAGCAGTCCAGAATTTCAGGAACTTCCGCCTGTGGCCTTGTGCACCGATTTGCCGTTTGTGTGGGACCACGCTGCCCTTGACCCCGATGGAGATGACTTGGTGTATTCGTTGTGTCCCCCCCAACAAGGAGCCGACCCTGAAAATGCTCAACCCAACCCTCCTTCCACCCCGCCCTACCTCGACGTCCCATATTTGGCAGGTTTTTCGTGGGACAATCCCATGACGGCCGATCCACAACTGGCCATCGACCCCGTCACGGGAGAATTGACCTGCACCCCGACTGCGGCAGGACAATACGCCATTGGCATTTGTGTGGAGGAATACCGCGACGGGGTGCTGCTGAGTGCGGTCACCAGGGACTTTCAATTCAATGTAACTGTATGCGAGCCCACGGAATTTGAATTGGAAGCCGATGCCGTCCCCTTTGCCTCTGCAGGCATTGAGGTGCTGGTCTCGTATCAAGAGGCCGTTGGACTTCCAGACGTGCTGACCTACCCCAACGGGGAGACTTTTCCCATGGCCGCGTGGATTGCCGACAATGACATCACGATCGACGTGGATGGGACTTCCATGGTGGTGGATGCCGTGGTGATGGAAGGCTGCAACGACGCCCGATTCACCATTGAGCGCCCGGAATCAGAAGCGGCGTTGCTCGACACCACCTACCTCACCCTGACCGGCACGGCGTCTGAGGGGCTGGACTACGACCAGTACTTTTCCCAGGTGGTCATGCTTGCAGACTCCACCACGAGCACCATCGAACTGGGCTTGATCGACGACGGTTTTGACGAAGGCGTGGAGCACCTCGTCATCGAATGCGAATACGTGAATGCATGTGACCAAGTCTCTACGACCTTGGCCAATGTGGTCATCGTCGATCCCATCCCGATTGTGGCGACGCCGGCGGCGCTGGGCTGCATTGACCCCGACGGAACCCAAACCTTGGGCTACAGCAACGTCAACGGATACGGTCCATTCATGTACACTTGGGATGGCCGAACATGGAACAACGCGTCACAGCCGACGGCGGATTGGACGGTGCAATTCGATTCCTTGTTCAGCATGCTCGATGGCCAAGGACAATTGCTTCCAGCAACCCTGGTGGAGTTGGTGATTGAAGACCAGTGCGGCAAATCGATCACACACCCCATTGAAGTGCTGCATCCCGTGGCTTTTGACGATGAGCTCTGTCCGCTCGAAATCATCGAGTTCCCCATGCACAACGACGGCATCCCTGTTTACGACGTTCAGTATGGCGGCGTTTCCATTTTGAACACCACAGAAAGCGGAATGCCCTTGCACGCGTTCGCAGTCCCTGAGGACGGACATTGGCGACTGACCGACCTCGAGGCTCTGGATACGCCTGTGGCGTGGGAGGAAACCCTGACCCTCATCGACACTTGTGGCTTTGCGACAGAGAGTGTGATTCGCGTCAGGGATTGTGAGATCCCCAACGTGTTCACCCCGGACAATGTCACGGGAAACAACCTCTTCAGGGTTCAGGGACTGACCGGAATGATGGGATCCAAACTCCTCATCTTCAACCGATACGGCGTGGAGGTTTGGCACGACGAAACCTTGCAAGACGATGAGCCTGAGTTGGTGTGGGACGGCCGGTACATGAATGGCGACGACGTGCCGGACGGGCACTACCAATGGGTCCTCATCCGTGCGGATGGCGTCCGTGACCACGGCAGCCTGCATGTCTTTCGCGCACGATGAGGTCAACCTTTTGGCACTTTCCAACGTTACACAGGTTGCATGCGTAGACGCATGGCCATCGACATGAATCAGAGGTTCTACCATAAGGTGTTGCGAAACCTGCTTCGGGCGGGCACACCGGCCATGCTTTGTCTTTGGTCGTGGACTGCCCATGCCACCCACCTTGTAGGCGGAGAGATTTTTTACTCCCACTTGGGAGGCAACAACTACCTCATCACACTCAAGGTCTATCGGGATTGTGGTCCCGCCAACACCTTGGAAACGGGGTTTGACGACCAAGTCTACATTGGCATGTGGGATGGCAACGGGGACATCGGCTTCAACGACGTGCTGACCATTCCTTTGTCGTTCAGCAACATTTCGAGTGTCCCCGTCGTGCTGGGCAACCCATGTGGAACGCCACCTCCGGATTTGTGCATTGAGGAAGCGATTTATTCCACCCAAGTGACCCTGCCACCCAACCCGTATGGCTGGGATTTGGTGTGGCAGCGCTGTTGTCGAAACCCCTCAATCAGCAACCTTCAGAACTTTGGAGGCACAGACAACCCCGGTGCGACGTTTGTCACCCACGTTCCGGGCACCTTGGCAGGCGCCACTGCGCCACAGAACAATTCCCCCGTGTTTCAGGAATTGCCTCCTGTAGCGGTGTGCGCCAACTTCGATTTCAGCTGGGACCACAGCGCCATCGACCCCGACGGCGACGAATTGTCATATTCATTTTGTGCCCCGTTTGACGGCGGCGGTACGGGCGGCGGCAACGGCATTGACAGCCCCGTGCCCAATCCACCCGCAGCACCACCTTACTTCGAGGTGGAATACATCGGCGGGTTCAGTGGAACCTACCCCATCACCTCTGATCCTGCCATGAGCATTGACCCTGTCACGGGCGTCATCACTGGCTTTCCAACGGCACCCGGGCAGTATGCCATCGCCATCTGTGTGTCGGAATTTCGCGACGGCGTGCTGCTCAGCACCACAATGCGGGATTTTCAGTTCAACGTGACCTTGTGTGACCCCAACATTCAGTCCGTGGTTGCGGAGCAGGTGCCGGCGCAATTGTGCATTGGCGAGACCATCACCCTCGACAACAACTCGGTGAATGGATCGAGCTACGAATGGGATTTTGGGGTGCCGGACGTCACCACGGACGTGAGCACCGAATTTGAGCCCACGTACACATGGCCTGAGCCCGGGGATTACTGGGTGTCGCTCGTGGTGAATCCCGGATGGCCTTGCGCAGACTCGTCGGAGGCGTTGTACCAGGTCTGGCAGCCGTTGGAACCGGCCATTGTGGTGGATGGATTCACCTGCGAGGACGACGTGGAGGTGTTTGACTTTGCCGTGGAAGGCAACATCGACGGGAACGCCTCGATGCTTTGGGATTTCGGAACGGGAACCCCCAATTTGGCGGACCTCCCCAGCCCAGGAGGCATTGCCTTTGGGAACGCCAACACGTGGGACGTCACCGTCAGTGTCAACAACCACGGTTGCACCTCGGATGCCTCGTTCACGTGGACCGCGCCCCCTGAGCCCCAGGCCTCGGTGGAAGACCAATACCAGTTTTGCACTGGACTCACATTCGACTTCAACAACCTGTCGACGGACGCCGACGCATTCTATTGGGACTTCGGGGATGGACAGGGAGGCATTCCTTCCGGCACAAGCACCGACCCCAATCCCACCTACACCTTCCCCGATACGGGCATCTACGAGATCAGCTTGACCGCCGCTGCCGACTTCACGTGTCCCGATGTGGCCACGGCCCAAGTGGAGATTCAGTTCTTGCTCGAACCTGACTTTGAAACGCCTGACCCAAACTGTTTTGACGACCACTTCTTCACGTTCAGTGGCACCGCATCGTCCGATGAAAACACGATGTATGAATGGGATTTTGGCGGAGCCACGGCTTACAGCAACGTGGAAGAAGCGGAGGTGTTGGGATTGATGTATGCCGAGCCGGGCACGTACGACGTGACGTTGACGGCCAGCGTGCCTGGACTGACTGGATGCATTCAGTCGTTCACGGCGGAGGTGACGGCCATTGAAGAACCGACCATCGATTTTGCGGCAGGCCCCTGGACGGGATGCCCGCCCCACGCGGTGAGTTTTGACAACCTCAGCACCACCGAGACGGCCACGACGTACACTTGGCACTTTGGAGACGGAACCTCATCGAGTGCCGTGAGCACCAGCCACACCTACGTGTCGCCAGGGAGCTACCCGGTCACGCTGGAAATGGAAACCGGGGGGTTCTGCCAACGGACCTTGGAATTGCCGTCGGCCCAAAACGTGGAAATCCTGCCCATCCCCGTGGCGGCAATCGATGTCACCCCCAACCAGGTAGACATCTTGAATCCTTTGGTTTGGGTGGAATACTTGGGCGACCAAAACGTTGACTGCTACTACAGCTTTGGGGACGGAGGCGGCCTTGAAGGATGCCAAGGGCAGTACATCTACAGCGACGGCGGCACCTTCACAATCACCCAAACGGTGGTGAATGAATTCGGCTGTGCCAACACGGCCGAGGGCCAAGTGAGTGTGAGCGGCTCGGTCTTTTACGCCCCCACGGCTTTCACCCCGAACGGCGATGGCCTGAACGACGTGTGGCTCCCCGTGGTGCGCGGGGTGTCCGAGTATGCCTTGCGAATCACCAACCGGTGGGGGCAATTGGTCTTTGAAACGGGCGATCCCGACGAGCCTTGGCTCGGTCAAATGGCCACCGAAGGCCAGCACTACGTGCCCAACGGCATGTATTTGTACCGGGCCACCTACACCGACCAGATCGGTTACCCGCGGATGGCGGAGGGACATCTCCACGTGGCACGTTGACGCAGATTGGTCGGTTTTTGCATACCTTGACGTCCACGAAGCCCTTACATCATGTCGAGCTACGAGAACCAAGACGAATTGTACAGCCGCCCCGTTCGGGCAGGCAAGCGCACGTATTTTTTTGACGTGAAAGCCACACGTGGAAAAGACCTGTACATGACCATCACGGAAAGCAAGCGTCGGTTTGACGACCACGGCAATCCGAGCTACACCAAGCACAAAATTTTTCTGTACCGCGAAGACTTTGACAAGTTCGAGGATGGATTTTTGGACGCCGTCGACAAGATCAAAGAGCTGATGGAAACAGGCGAGTTCCGTGATCCGATTGCAGAGCGCGCCGCCCAAGAATCGCAACCGGAAACCGACGGCGGTTCCGCCGAGGAACCGGCTTCGAGCGAAGACGACATCGCGTTCGACGACCTCTGATTCCTTGATAAAGGACTGTGCGAGTGTGCAAAACTCACTCCACACCCACCCCCTGCTGCTTGTACCTTCGCTCAAACGCGTAAAGCTGCAGCAGACATGGGGAAAATCATTGCCATTGCCAACCAAAAAGGTGGGGTCGGAAAGACCACCACGGCCATCAATTTGGGTGCCTGTCTCGGGGTGCTTGAGTTCAAGACCCTTCTCGTCGACCTCGACCCGCAGGCCAACGCATCCAGCGGAGTGGGCATCGACCCCCGACTGGTGACTCAAGGCAGCTACGAGGTGCTTTCAGGCGACCTCGACGTTCGCCAAGCCATTGTTCCTTCGTCCTCCCCCAACCTCGACATCCTTCCGACCAACCTTGACTTGGTGGGCGCGGAGATTGAGTTGGTGCACGCGGAACAACGCGAGCGCAAGTTGCGTGCCGCGCTCGAAAGCGTGCGGGACGATTACGACTTCATCGTTTTGGACTGCTCCCCAAGCCTTGGCCTGTTGACCTTGAACGCCCTGACAGCGGCCGACAGGGTCATGGTGCCCGTGCAGTGTGAATACTTCGCGCTTGAGGGGTTGGGCAAGCTGCTCAACACCGTCAAAATCGTGCAGAACCAACTCAACCCGTCCCTCGAAGTGGAGGGCATTTTGTTGACGATGTACGACACGCGGTTGAGGCTCGCCAATCAAGTGGTGGAAGAAGTGCGGACTCATTTCCAAGATTTGGTCTTGCAAACGGTCATTCACCGCAACACCCGACTCGGTGAGGCACCGAGCCACGGCGAGAGCATCATCCTCCACGACGCCACCTGCAAAGGCTCTGTGAACTACCTCAACCTTGCGCGTGAGTTGCTCCAAAAAAACAACATGACGCACATCCGGACCGAAGACAAATACCTCGCGTCATGACCAAGCCGCGCGGACTGGGACGTGGATTGGATGCCTTGCTTGGCGCCCCACCTGCGGGCAACAGCGAAGCGTCTCATCCCGACGATGTCCGTGACTTTCCAAGAACGGCGGGCGAACGCGTAAACGCGGTTGAATTGGTGCGTATTCAGGACATTGAAGCCAACCCCAACCAGCCACGGCGGGTGTTTGACGAGGCAGGGCTCAAGGAGCTGGCAGACAGTATTGTGGCCCACGGCATCATCCAGCCCATCACCCTTCGAAAAATCCGCGCGTCGAAATACCAAATCATTTCTGGAGAGCGTCGCTTCCGAGCTTCCCAAGAGGCGGGGCTGACAGAGCTGCCTGCCTACGTCCGTGAGGCCGACGACCAAAGCCTTTTGGAGATGGCCCTGGTCGAGAACATCCAGCGCGAAGACTTGAACCCCCTTGAGGTGGGCATGTCGTTTCGGCATCTGATGGAAGAATGTGCGCTCACTCAGGAGACGCTTGCCAAGCGGATCGGCATGGGCCGTTCGTCCGTGGCGAATTACCTGCGCATGCTCGATTTGCCAGCGCAAATCCAAACCATGCTTCGATTGGGAACGCTCGGTTTTGGACATGCCAAGACGCTGTCCGGCGTGAAAGGTGCCGACGCCAAGTACACCCAAATCGCATTGGCCGAAAAGGCCTCTGCCGAAGGCGTCAGCGTTCGTGAACTGGAGCGTTGGGTCAAGCAAGGCGGATGGAAGGTTCCTGCCTCGGCCAAACCCTCCTTGTCCCCGTTGTCCGCGGACGAAGAGCAAGCCTTGGACATCCTTCGCACCAAGCTCAGCAGCACGAATGCCAAATTGGCGCTCAAACGCCGCACGCAGGGAGGTGGTCAACTGACCTTGACCTACCGCACCGCGGAGGAATTGGAAGCTGTGTTGGTCAAATTGGGCTTGGCCTGAATCCACCATGTTGAGGTTCTGTGTCATGTTGGTGCTGGCCATGGTCACCACCGCCCTTGCGGCCCAGTCTGATGCCGCGTCAATGTCTGCCCAAGACAGCACCGCCCTTCAAGTCAAGCGCACGACCGTGTGGGCTGCCTGCCTTCCCGGGTCAGGACAAATCCGCAACCGCCAAATTTGGAAGGTCCCCGTGGTCTGGGGCGGCATGGGCTACGCGGCCTGGGCCACATGGGACAACGCACGTGAGATGCGTGCCAGCGTCGACGACCTTATTGCTTTGACGGACGACGACCCCACCACCCAAACCGTGCTCACCGACGAGAACGGCAACGCGTTCTCCGAAGGCCAATTGGAAGACCGTGCGTTCTTTTACCGACGCAACCGGGATTTGAGCATCCTGAGTTTTTTGATCGCCCACGGACTGCAAGTGCTTGACGCCAACACCGGTGCCATGCTCCGCAACCTCGACACCTCCGACGAACTCACGTTGCGCGGAGGTGCGATGTGGGGGGTGCCCACCGTTCACCTCACATGGAATTTCAATCGCCATGACCGCTGAACTCCCCCTTCCCTCCGCCTTGCCTCCCCTCACGGTTGTGGGTGCAGGCAAACTGGGCACAGCCGTGGCCAAGGCCTGGGAACAGCGCGGCGGCTCCGTCGCCGCTCGGGTGACGGCCGCAGACACCTGGGAACCCCAAGGATTGGTGTTCGAAGCCACAGCGCCTGACGCCGCGGTGGGCAACCTCACGCGGTGCATCGAGGTGCAGGTCCCCGTGGTCACAGGAACCACGGGGTGGCTTGAACGCCTCGATGAGGTGCGTGATTTGGCCCTTCGCGCGGACAGCACGGCGTTTTACAGCACCAACTTCAGCCCCGGGGTCCACGCCCTGAATGCCATTGCCAAGCATGCGGCGGGCGTGTTCAATCAAATCCCGGGATACGCGCCGCACATCCTTGAAGTGCACCATGTTCACAAGAAAGACACCCCGAGCGGCACGGCCTTGACCTTGGCCGAGCATGTGACGGACGGCGGATGGACGCGGGACCTGCCCATCGAAAGCGTTCGCGAAGGCGAAGTCGTGGGTTTGCATGCTTTGGCGTGGGACTCTGCGCACGATGCCGTTGTTTTGCAGCACGAAGCCAAATCCCGTGCTGGATTCGCAGAGGGGGCCGTGTGGGCCCTTTGCTGGACCTGGCAACGCCATGTGGAGCGTGGATTTGGACTGTACACGATGACTGATCTTTTTCAAGCATGACTTTGATTCCCTGGATCCTCCTCCTTCTCGCTTTGGCACTTCAGCTGGTCACGCTGCCTGTCCTTCTGCGTCGCAAAGACCCCGAGACTGCTTCCTGGAAAGGCGCCATTCCCGGACTCCACTTTTTGTCGTGGTTGGAATTGATCCAACGACCATGGTACTGGATCTTCTTTCTCTTGGTTCCAGGCATCAACCTGCTGCTTTTGACGGTGATGCACGTGGAACTCGGGTTGGCCTATGGCCGCAGGAGCATGAAGGAGCAGTGGGTCATGGGCGCCTTGCCCTGGTGGGGACTTTGGGAGCTGCGCCAAGGCAACGACAACTGGATCGGCAAACGTGATTGGTCCAAAACACGAAAATCCACCGCGCGCGAGTGGAGCGAAGCCCTCATTTGGGCGACCGTGGTGGCCGGGTCCTTGCGCATGCTCATCGTCGAACCCTTCACGATTCCCACCCCTTCCATGGAGGGCAGCATGCTCGTGGGTGATTACCTCATCGTCTCCAAGGTGTCTTACGGCCCCAAATTGCCACGGACGCCTTTCACCATGCCGTTCGTGCACAATGCTCTGCCAGGCGGCCTGACGCCGAGTTACACGAGTTGGTTTTCCCTTCCCAACCTTCGCTTGCCCGGGTTCCGTGACGTGGAGCGTTACGATGCCGTGGTGTTCAGCTTCCCGCACGGAGACACCGTGTATGTCGACCCCAACCTTGTTGGGCACGATTACCACGCGTTGCTGCGCCGGGATGGAATTCGACGCGCAGGTGGCGACGTTCAGACGTTTGCCCTGAATCCCGAGCGCTACCTCGAAGAAGCGCGTGCCAAGGCAGCCAAAAACCCAGGCCTTCGCGCCCGTCCAGTCGACAAGATGGAGAACTACGTCAAGCGCTGTGTGGGTCTGCCAGGCGAAACGGTGAGTGTGGTGGAAGGACAATTGCACATCAACGGCGAACCGGTGGACAACCCTGAGGGCTTGCAGATGGAATACCGCGTGGTGTTCGCCAACCAAGCCGAAGCCCAAAACGCCTTCCGCAAGCTCGGACTGACCAAACTCGACCTCGGCCCCGTCAGTGCCATTCCCGAAGGCATCGCGGCGGTGATGGCCTTGACCGAACGTGAAGTGAATGCCATGAACACGTTGGCGTCGTCGGTGGAGCCCATGAGCAACGCACACCGCAGGGGCCGCTTGGAAATGTTCCCCAATGTGTGGGGTGAAGAATTCAACCAGTGGGACCCTGACAATTTTGGCCCTGTGATGCTTCCCAAAGAAGGCATGACGATTGATCTGACGCCGCGCAACATGAACCTGTATCGGCGCTGGATCACCGCTTACGAAGACCACTCCCTTGAAGAATTGCCCAACGGTGAGATTCGCCTTGACGGCGAATTGGCCACGGAGTACACCTTTGGAATGGATGGCTACTGGATGATGGGCGACAACCGTCACCGCTCGGCTGACAGCCGCATGTGGGGGTTTGTGCCCGAGGACCACATCGTGGGTTGTGCCACCTTCACGTGGTTCAGCAAGCAAAACGAAGCCCAACACGGGGAGTCCAAAATCCGTTGGGACCGCGTGATGCGGCCCGTGGAATGAGTGCCCGTCATGCCCGCACCTCCCCTGTTGCCAGCAGCCACCTTCCCTCCGTTGACGTGGTTTCATTTGGCGCAGAAGGACCGGGCAACAGTCTGTGTGCATGAGCACTTTGTCAAGCAGAGCCTTCGCAACCGCGTGGCCTTGGTCAACACCCAAGGGCCCATTGACGTGGCCCTGCCCGTTCACCGAAGGGGTGCCGCGACCCGTTCGGTCAAAGACATTGTGTTCACCGACGCAGTGGAGCCCGGGATGCTGCTGAAAGTGCTGCGCACCAACTGCGGACGCGCCCCGTTCTTCGACCACTATTTACCGGACATTGAAGTTTGGGCACAAGACCATCTGCATCCCGGAAGTTCTTGGCTGGAGGCCGCGCTCGCCTCCACGGCGTGGAGCTGCGAGATGCTGGGCATGCCCAGCCCTTTGGCCTCGACGCAATTTGAGCAGGGAGACTCATGGGACGATTGGCGCGTCAAGGCGCGCTGGAAAAGCGTCACCTCCGAGCGGTATCCCCAAGTCTTTGAGGACCGCCTGGGCTTCGTGGCAGGACGGTCCATTTTGGACGTGCTTTTCCACCTCGGACCGGAAGCCTCCACCCTACCTTCGCGGCATGGAAACCACGACCCTGCGTAGAACCTCCCTGCACGAAGCTCATGTCCAAGCCGGGGCCAAAATGGTCCCCTTTGCAGGCTACGACATGCCCGTTCAATACGAAGGATTGAAAGCCGAGCACGAAGCCGTTCGCACCCGATGCGGCATGTTTGACGTCAGTCACATGGGCGAGTTTTTGGTGGAGGGGCCAGACGCTTTGGCGTTGATCCAATGGATCAGCTCCAACGACGCGGCCAAACTGGTGGACGGAAAGGTGCAATACGCGTGCCTGCCCAATGGCCGCGGTGGCATCGTGGACGACATGCTCGTGTACCGCCATTCCGCCGACCGCTACATGCTCGTGGTCAATGCGAGCAACCGCGCCAAGGACTGGCAATGGATTCAAGACCACATCGCAGCCAAGTCCTTCAACGTGTCCATCGAAGACCAAAGCGACGACTTCGCGTTGCTTGCCGTACAAGGGCCGGAGGCAGACCACGTGGTGGCGCAACTCTCGCCCCAGCGCAAGGACGGGACAGGGTGGAGCACCCTCACCTACTACACATTTGCAGAAGCCAAGTTGCTTGGTCACGACGTGCTCATCTCTGCCACGGGTTACACGGGCGCAGGAGGTGTCGAGATTTACATGCCACGGGACGCAGCAGCCAACATTTGGGAAGCTTTCCTAAGTGCCGGCGTTCAACCATGTGGGCTTGGCGCACGCGACACTTTGCGCATGGAAATGGGCTTTTGCCTATACGGGAATGACATTGATGACGACACATCTCCGATCTCCGCAGGCTTGGGCTGGGTCACCAAGTTTACCAAAGATTTTGTGGACCGTGAGGTTCTCGAATCTGAAAAGGCGGCCGGGAGTCCGTTGCGGCTGGTGGGACTCGTGATGGACGAGCGCGGCATTCCACGTCAGGGCTATGAGATCATAAACCGAGAAGGCCAAGCCGTGGGTCGGGTCACGAGTGGCACGATGTCGCCCTCATTAGGCCACGGAATTGGGATGGCGTACATTGAGGCGTCATACGCCCGAGCGGACACCGCCCTTCAAGTCCAGATTCGAAACAAATCTGTCGCCTGTCACGTGGTTCGCTTCCCTTTCTACAAAGGCTAAGCGGCGTGGCGCCCGAGGCGGTCAATGTCCCGCCAGAGAACAGGAATGGAACCATGAATCGAATCGAAGTTTGTTTCTCCCCCGGAGAGTACCACTTGTACGAAGCTGATTTTCAGCTTATTGTCGTCTTGGACGTGCTTCGAGCCACCTCGGCCATCTGCACGGCCATGGAGTACGGCGTCAAGGAAATCATTCCTGTGGCCACCTTGGAAGAGGCACGGACCCTCCAAGCGCAGGGACTCCTAGCGGCGGCGGAACGCAGCGGACAAATTGTGGATGGATTCGATTTGGGCAATTCGCCTTACAGCTACATGAAGCCCGAGATGAAAGACCAAACGGTCGTCCTCACCACCACCAACGGCACCAAAGCCATCAACATGGCCAAGGGCAAAGACACGGTGGTCATTGGCTCGCTCAACAACCTCGACGCCCTGTGCGCCTGGTTGATTGAACAGGAGCGCGACATCCTCGTGCTCGGGTCGGGATGGAAGGACAAATTCAACCTTGAAGACACCATTTGCGCAGGCGCCATTGCCGACACGTGTCTCGGATCTGGTCGCTTCTTTGCCGACGAAGACAGCACGGTGGCCGCCAAGTTCATTTTCCGTTCTTCGCGGGACAACATGTTTGCCTTCCTCAAGGCCTCCTCTCACCGTCGCAGGCTCCGCAAGCTCAATTTGAACGACGACGTGAAGTATTGCCTGACGCCCAACAACTGCACCGCCATTCCCATTTTGAAAAACGGTTCCTTGGTTCGGTTGAACCATGAAACCGTGGAGAGCGCTTCCGTCTGATCCTGTTTGCAGGGTCTTTGCCGTTGTTGGCATCACCTTGGGGATGTCGTCTTGGGGATTTGTCCCCCACCGCCACCTTCACGCCAAAGCGTGGGCATCGCTTCCCCTTGAACTTCGACTGGCGTTAGGCAACGACCCCACCCCGCTGGTTGCACGTGCCACCGACGCCGATTCGCGCAAGCACACAGACAGCCTTGAAGCCGCGCGACACTATTTCGATCTCGACGACGCCCATGCCGAAGGACTTGAGTTGTGGGGGAAACCCTGGTCAGACGCGCAACAGCTCCTTCAACAGGCGGACTCCTCGGCCTCTGTGCGCCGTTTGGGCATGTTGGCTTGGCAATTGGAATGGAGCTACTGGAGATTGGTGAAGGCATGGGCGCCTTCAGACAGTTCTGATCCTGACTTGAATGAGATCGTACGGGCGGCAGCCGATTTGGGCCATTACCTCGGAGACGCGCATGTTCCCCTTCATACGTCGGGCAACTACGACGGGCAACGCACCGGGCAGCGTGGCATCCACGCCTTGTGGGAAACCCATGCCGTAGAGTGGCTTCTTTCGAGGCCCGAGCTTCCAGCGTGCCCCCCTCGAGACGCTGTCCTGGCGAACTACGACCCGGTGTGGACACCTTGGGAAATCATCCTCGAGAGCCATGCCATGGTGCCCAAGGTGTTGGCGGCAGAGCGCACTTGGCAATCGATGTGTAACCGGGACGGCCACGGGTTTCGCCGACGCGGGCGAACCATGCAGCTCGCCCCGACCTCAGCGTCTTTGGCCGTTTGGGACAGCCTCACCCATGGACACACCTGGCCACGGTATTGCTTGGCGTCACAGCGCATCGCCGCAGCATGGCACAGTGCATGGGTGGATGCAGGTGCGCCGAGGGCGCCAAGGCTTCCAAGAGCGTCATGGCGAGAGCAACTTGCATTGTACCTTCCTCAACGGTGGGCCGACTGGCTCTTACGCCATTCTTCCAAACCATGACTACGCCCTTGACCATCTGGATCTGCGACCCCTTTCACACGGGGTCTCACGCGGCATGGTCCCTCGGCATCGCACGTGTGTTTGAAGGCGCTGGACACACCGTCGTCCTCCACACCTTGCCCGGGCGTCATTGGAAATGGCGCATGCATGGCGCAGCGGCAACGTGGGCCCCTCTGATGCGAGATGCCGATCCTCCCGATGTTCTCATCACCACCGACATGTGCGATGTGGCCCAGCTTCGTGGGCTGATGCCCCGCGCG
>MDSV01215851.1_pt1 | contig 34163 bp, 29 predicted proteins | sample 810851 | NCBI WGS metagenome assembly MDSV01 (sample SAMN05326640, study PRJNA326480) | marine metagenome | isolation source: seawater | place: Atlantic Ocean: North East | collected 2012 | reverse complement strand
GGAACATGGTCAGGTACAGGTGTAGTAGGTAATAATTTTCAACCATCAACTGGAGTTGGTAATTATGTATTAACCTATTCTATGGCTGGATGTAATACTACAATAAATGTAACTGTAAACAATGGACCTATCACTGGTCCAATCCAACACTTTTAATATGAGATGGTGGGTATTAATATTACTACCCCTTCATTTATTAGCTCAAGAAACCTATAACGATTGTGCAATTATACAACCACAATCCTATCAGGTTGATTATGAAGCTGATAAAATATACTATTGGTCAATCTCGCACGGAGACATCATTTCTACATCGTCTAACACTATCACCGTGCAATGGCCAGATAGTGCAGGAGACTACCTTATATCAGTTTATACGACTAGGTTTGGATGCGATGGAGATACATCTGAATATCAGGTTTCTATAACTCCCTGTCCTTATGCAACTTTATTCTTTCCTAGTTCATTTACTCCTAATGGTGATGGTATTAATGAACAGTATAATGTAGGTGGTAGATCGGTTGATGATATAGAATATATTGCAATCTATAATAGATGGGGACAACGGATATTTGAAGCTAATAGTAATATGCCCTGGGATGGAAAGGATAATCCTATAGGCGTTTATACCATAAATGTTTTTATAAAAAATAATAGGTTTGTAAGACCTATAACATTAACAAGATGAAAAAAATATTAATCATATTATGTTTTATGTTTAGTTTGGATGCTATTGCACAACCATGCCTTGGAACTCAAACCCATTCATATTCACCAATCTCATCACCTACATTACCTATTGGGACATTTATACCTGGACAGGTAATTACACTTACATATACCCTTCAATCATTTAATGGAATTAATATAAATTGGATTCATGCATTTCAAATTATCCTAGGACCTGGGTTTACAAATCTAACACCTATTACTGCACCTGGTAATCCTGCAGGAGCTATTGGTAATTGGGTATGGGATTTGCAACATACTTATCCTGGTGGATATAATTTTGGTCCAGGGTGGAGATTCATAAACTCAGGAACAGCTGGATGGGGAACAAGTTCCACCGGACCATTTACCATGAGCTTTCAGGTAACAGTCGGTCCTACTTGTACACCAGATCAATTATCTATATCTATGGAGGTGTTAGATGATTGTACTACAGGAGGTTGGGCTAATGGAACATGTTGTACTGATCCACCTATTCTTATGCTTTTAGGATCCGTATCAGTTCCTGGCGTATTTACTACTCCAATAATTCACTATTAATTTGGTAGTTAAAGAAATTTTTTGTATATTTATATTAAAGTAACTTATTGATACTGCGGGTCAGCAAGTTATATTAAAACAATAATGTTTAATAATTAAAATTATCTAAGGAGATTTATTATGGGAGAATTAACACCATTCGGCACTTCGCCATTCGACGTCCTATTTAAGGACTTTTTCAAAACAGATGTAGACTATCAGTTTGCAGATGCAACTAAACTAAACCATCCAGTAGACATATATGAGGCCAATGAAGGTCTTAATATTGATATTGCATGTGTTGGATTAACAAAGAAAGATATTGATCTTACTATTGAGGGAGATATACTTCGAGTAGAATACAAGAAAGAATCTGGTTCTACTGCAACGGAATACATTCAGAGAAATATAGCTAAGCGGGCATTTAACTTTGGATGGAGAATCAGTGGAAGATTTGATTTATCAAAATTAGAAGCTAAATTAGAAAATGGTTTATTAACTTTATTTGCACCACTCGCAGATGAAGCTAAACCTAAACAGGTTACGATTAAGTAGAGTCTATTATGATGTTTGCAAGTAAGAGAAGAAGTTTATTAAAGACCCTAAGTTGGAGAACTATTGCCAGCTTGGATACTCTTTTATTGACTTGGTTAGTCACTGGCAGTATTGCTGCAGGATTAACTGTTAGCGGTTTGGAGATAATTACAAAAATGATTTTGTATTATTTTCATGAACGTACTTGGATTAAATGTAAATATGGTATAGACAAGAACGTAAAAAAGGTTATAGAAAAAAAATAAAAGGCTGACCCGCACGTCAATACGTTATGAATATCAAACACAAAATATGGAACCATAAAGGTTCATTATATATAATACACAGAGCCATTCCTGAAACTCAAATGCATCCTAATCATTATGGTATTAACTCTAATGATGTAAATAAGATCGTAAGGGTTTGGGCTGAATGGTTAAGAGACAATCATAAATCTATAAGTAAAGTATTTCAGAAGAATGGGAACTTCCTATTCTGCGAAAGAATAGAAGATATAGAATATGAAGAAAATAAAAAATATTAAAAATAATCTGTGAATCATTAGGATCGTATTGATATTTTTTGTATATTTTCTATTAACGAATGGAAAAAAAGTATAATATTAATAATATTATAATATTTATATATATAATATAATAAAGGAGAGCATCATGAAATATAAACAACAACTATTAAATCAACTTGAAGCACTTGAGAATTTAGTAGGACACCTTTCTAAACAATTAGAAGGTAATCAAATTACTGCAGCTGAAACTGTTGCAGCATTATCTACATTAACTAAAAAAATTGAGTCAACAAGAGAACTACTGGAACTTGAAGATTAAGTATGAAAAAACGATTATTTCCATTTCTAATAGCATTGTCAGCATTAGCAGTATCGGGATCTGCAGCATTCTATTCAGTATTTGGATTAAGTAAATTATTTGCAGGAGCATCTACAGAGGTAATTATAATGGCCGGCTCTTTAGAATTTGCTAAATTAGTCGTAGCATCTTTATTATATCAATACTGGGATACTATAAATAAGTTCTTAAGATTTTATTTAGGTATAGCTTGTTTTATATTGATACTAATAACCTCAGGAGGTATATATGGATTCCTATCAGGAGCATATCAATCTACTGCAACCCAATCCGAATTATTAGATAAATCATTATCTATTCTTAATCAAAAACAAATTAGGTTTGAAGAACAAAAGGAAGATCTTAAAATAGAAAAAAATGGCTTAACTAAATCTATATCCGATTTGCGTATAGCATTATCTAATCCTGCGCAGGTTCAATATATAGATAAAGAATCGGGTCAATTAATTACTACATCATCATCTTCAGCACGTAGAGCTTTGCAAAACGAATTATCCATTGCTACAAATAATAGGGATAATATTAATATTAGGATCGAGGCTGTAATGGATTCTATTAACAAGACCGATATAGCTTTATTGGACAAAGAGTATTCTAATGAAGCTGAAAGTGAATTAGGTCCATTAAAATATCTGGCAGAAACAACAGGACAAGATATGGGAACAGTAGTTAACTGGTTCCTATTACTTATTATATTTGTATTCGACCCATTAGCTATAGCATTAGTAGTAGCGGCTAATATGGCATTTGCCCAAATAAAAAAGAATACACCTGTTGTTAAAATGTCAGTACCTGAAGGTATGGAATTTAATAAACCATATCCTATACCTGAAGAGTGGAAGGAACCTTCTCCTGAATTAAAACAGAGGGTAAAAGATAATCAGGATAAATTAAAGTCTAGTATAACCGAAAGTATAGAAATAGAAAAGAAAGATATCGTAATGGATGATCTTGAGGAATTGCCCTTTGAAGAAGAAAAATGGTTACCTGATCATGATATGAAAGAACCTAAGGAGACTGGATTAGATGCTTTAATAGAAATATTGGAAGAAGAAGAGCAGCAGGAATCTAAAGATGGGGAACACGAATTATATCATGGAAAGGAAAAAGGTGTTACTAGAAGAGGTGATTCTAAAAAAAGAACCAGAAAAAAGGTAGGTAATAAAAAGCGCCGTAAAGGAGATAAACCACCAGGTTATACAAAAAATTATACAAACATATAGTAAAAGTTGGTTATTTAATTTATTTTTTGTATATTTAATATAAACACATAATAATGTTATGGCAAAGAAAAAGAAATCCAAAATAGAATATAGGACTTACAATGAGAAAGGTCAGCGCTACATGATATGTAGAAATAGTGCTGAAGATAAATCTTATTGGGGTTGGAATTTATTAAAGGATATTCCTAGATGTTTTAATTGGAGCAAAGTAGGATCTGAGGTAACAGCAGTATTATGTCATAAATGTGTTAATAAAATTACTGAGCCACCAAAGATCTCTGCAAGATATAAACCTACAGGTCGACCACCAGGTTGGCAATGGATGAAGGAATTTGTAGATGCAGACGGAACGGTATATCATAAGGGTAAAGAACAACCTGAATTAAAAGGCACACTAAAACCAACCAAGATAGTATCTAAAAAGAAAAAGAAAAGACCTACCAAGAGAGAACGGGAAAAGACTAAAGCGACTGATATGTCTTATTTATATGATCTTAAAAAGAAATTAGCAAAAGCTAAATTAAAGAAAGATAAAAAACCAATTCAAACCGCTATCAATAAAATTCAAAGAAAATATTTTCCAGTTAAGAGAAAGAAAAAGAAAGTTACGAAATAATTAGGTTAATTAAAATAATTTTTGTATATTATATATAATATGAAGGATTTTATAACTCTAGCAATTTCGTTAACAATAGTATCAGCATTAGTAATAATGTTTTGGTTCTTTTACACATTACCATTATACATTGTTTGGAATTTCGTAATAGGTCCCATATTTGGATATGATGAATTATCATATTTTAATACATTCATGATGATGATAGGATTGAATATTATATACATAATAATAGCATATGCAAGAGCACCGTATATCGATAATGAGAACATGAATGGATAAAATAATTTATACGAGAGGAACATATTCTAAAGAAGTTCAAAAGATAGAATTAGATGTAACAGAAAATTTAGATGTACATGAATTCAAATTAATATGTAAAAGATTAGCCTGCGCATTAGGTTATAGCAGTAATAGTGTAGAAGAAGCATTTGGTAACAATTATGGAAATGAATCTACATCAAAGAATATTAAACAAATACTTAAAGGGTAGTATGGATAATTTATATGGCGAACCTGAATATCAGGAAAATAAGAAGGTAGTAGATTCAATGGGATATGAAAATGAAGCTAATGAACAGACTACAAAAAATATTAAGGAAAAGATAATGGATTATAAAAAATATCTTTACCGCGAAATTGAATTTGCCGTTGATGTAGAAGATAGAGTTATATATCTTTGCGGGGAAATAGAGGATTATGCTTTATATGATTTTATGTCAAGATGTAGAACCATAATGAAATATCATGCAGGTACTGATAAAGAGGGTGATCCTATTAATTTAGTTATTGATAGTAACGGAGGTGATGTTTTTGAAATGTTTGGTATGATAGATTATATGGAAAGCTTGGATAAGAATCTAGGTATAAAAATCAATACAATGTGTAGAGGTAAAGCATTATCAGCAGCTGCAGTAATATTAGCAGCAGGGACTGGTAAGAGAATGGCTAGTAAGAGAAGTACTATTATGTTACATGAAGGATCATCAATGGCTTCAGGTAAACAATCAGATGTAAAGGCAGCAGGAAAATATTTTGATTATCTTAATAATATGGCCAATGATTTATTAGAACAAAAAACCCATAAGGATAAGAAATTTTGGGATGCAAATATAAAAACCGATATGTATCTTAATTCTAAGGATGCATTAAAATTAGGTGTAATAGATATAATAATAACATAATATGAAATTAGACGAAAAACAAATTAAAGAAAATTGGAAGGACCTTATGGGTCGAATTGATCATCAGTTTGAAGGTGAGCGTAAAGAAAAGCTTTTAGAAATGTATTCCTATTTTGAGGAAAGAATGATGTTTGCCCCAGCAAGCTCAAGAGAACATTTTCATAATTGTTTTGTAGGTGGATATGTAGATCATGTATTAAGAGTAATGGATTGTGCATTTGAGGTTTACAATAGTTGGGTAAGTACTGGTGGATATACGGATAATTATACAATAGAGGAATTATTGTTTAGTGCCCTCAATCATGATCTTGGTAAGGTTGGTGATATGAATACAGATGCATATATTCCTAATCCTAGTGAATGGCATAGAAAGAATCAAGGTCAACTTTACAAAGCAAATTCAGAAACACCATTTGCATTAGTTCCTGATCGTAGTTTATTTTTATTAAATCAATTTGGTATAAAATATAGTTGGAATGAATTTCTAGGAATAAAATTGCATGATGGAATGTATGATGATTCTAATAAACCATATCTAATGGGATATAATCCTGATACAAGAATACAGGTTAATCTTCCATATGTATTACATCAAGCGGATATGATGGCTTCCCGAATTGAATATGAAAGATGGAAATTTGGAGAGAACGGGTTACAAAATGTTAGAACATTAAAGGATGCTCCTATGGATAAAATTAAGGAACACATTCCTACCCAATCCGATATATATAATCCACCAGTACCAAAAAAAGTAAAAGCTGTTAAGCAAGTGACACCTAATTCAAGACAATCAGCATTGAATTCAGGGTCTGATGCAAGTAAATTATTTGATGAGTTATTCGGATGATAATAACAATTATAATATTATCGTTATTGCTTATATCATCTTTTTTTGTAATTTATAATCTATTAAGAAATTATGAACAGAGTGAAGAGTATGTAGAAAATTTGGAAAGCTGGTTACAAAGATTTGCAAAATCTATTACTGATATGCAATCACGCATGAATGACATAGATAAAAAAGGATCCTTCGAAGCTGATGATGAGGTCGGTTATTTTTTCAAAGAATTAAAATCTATTATGAATCAATTAAATACATTGGGAAAAGACGATGACGGAAAAAATATTTGATGCTAAAGCTTTTGATAAATGGCTTATAGAGTATGAAGAAGAATTAAAAAACCCTAAACCTAAAAGAGGTCGTAAAGCTACCAAAAATTATTATTTTAATATTGTAACCGAACAAGCGGTTATAGCTTATAATAATGAGGAATGTAGAATACAGAGAGATAGGTTATATACAAAATATGTACATAAAGCATTTCTTAAATTAGCGGAAAATATAATCCACACATTTAAGTTTTATAATCTTCCAGGAGGATACTCAGATGTTCAGAATGAGGTTATAGCATACCTTATAGAGAAGATCGATAAATATACACCAGATAAAGGTAGAGCATTTTCATACTTCAGCATAGTAGCTAAAAATTATTTAATTTTTAACAGCCAAGAAAATTATAAGAAGATGATTAAAAGAGCTACATTAGATGTAGTGGATATTAAAAGGGATATAGTTGGTGAGGTAGTAAGGCAGGAGGTAAAGGATTCACAAAAGGACTTTATGGATTTAATGGTTGATTACTGGGATGTAAATCTATCAACCAAATTTACACGTAAGAAAGACCTTTCAGTAGCAGCTGCAATAGTAGAATTATTTAGAAGACGAGAAAATATAGAGATCTTTAATAAGAAAGCATTGTATATAATGATTCGAGAAATGACTGGAATAAAAACCCAATACATTACTAAGGTAGTAAAGGAAATGAAAAAGGAATATGCTGAAATGTATTTAAGATATAAAACCAACAAGCCATTGAGACAAACCGTAAGTAAATCTAGACATTTCTAATATTTATATTATATGGATAAGGATACTGAAATATTTAAGGGCAAATCTTTTGCAAATTTAGCTGAGGACATTTATTCTACATCTAAAAAGAAAGAAACCCAAATTAATTTACTTATTGCTGAATTAAAACCATTAATTAGTAATATAGGTGATGCTACTATTATAGTACCATTAATTAAAGATTATTTAGAAATTGGTGTAAAGAATGATGAATTGATAGTTAAACTTTCATCATTAATTCAACGTATGATAGCTAATAATGGATCAGGCAATGATGCTGATTTCGGTATCTCTGAAGAAGAGAAAAAACAATTATTAGATACATTAGGTGAAATAGAAGACTTAGATAAATCGGTTAAGGAAGCTAAGGTAAAAACATCGGAGTCAATAGATGGCATTCAAACGCAAAACAAGTAGAAGAGGAAATGCTGGTAAGGATTCGCCATTATCAATTGATAGAGGTGTACAAACTGTAAATGATGCTAATGTAAGAGGAGCATCAGAAGAATTCTTTCAAGTAGAACCTGCAGAGGTTGTGGATATCATATTAAATGATACACATGATTTATATGATTCCGAAATAGAGGATCCATCTGAACAAATAGGTATGATAAAGGTTCGTAGAATATTTTCGGATCAAGATGTAGGTGACCTTACAAGATTACCATTTGCAGTTCCTTTAGATACTCATATAAAACACTACCCAATAAAACATGAAATAGTTTTAGTAACTAGTTACATTAACAAAGCAGCAGTAGAATCATCGGAAGCTGAAGTATTATATTATTCAAATAGAATTAATATGTGGGGATCCGTTCATCACAATGCATTGCCGTTTGTTAGTGTTCCAAATCCTAATACAGATGATTCTCTTGATAAAGCATTAATTGAAAAATATAAAGACGTTGGATTTGGTAATCCAAATAAAACGGGTGATGAAGATGGACTTGAATTTGGAGACACATTTAAGGAACAAGCTAAGATAAGACCATTACAGCCATATGAAGGTGATATAACATTTGAAGGTAGATTCGGACAATCAATAAGATTCGGTTCAGCAGTAAAAGGAGAACCAGCAAATGTATGGTCTGACCCTTCTACGGATGATCCAGCTGAGCCTATTTTAATTATTAGAAATGGACAGGATCAAGATTTAGAGGATGGTGGAGAACATGTAATTGAGACTCCAGATTTAGAAGCCTCTACTATTTGGATGACTAGAGGACAGACTGTACCATTAACATTTGGATCTACTAAGTATGATGCATTATCATTTGAAGCTGGAACAAATACGGTAGGAGAGGATCTTACAGCACCAACGACAGATGATTTAATTGATGGAGAAGGTGAAAGGCAAGGTCAAATATTATTAACATCTAATCGATTAGTACTTAATAGTAGAGAAGCTGGAACCTATATATTTGGGGGTGGTGGAATAGGATTAACTACAGAAACCGATTTAACATTAGATGCAGGTAGTGAATTGTTAGTAGATACTCCATCAGTATATCTTAATGCAACAGAAAAATTTGAATTAGAATGTCCTTTAATTTATTTAGGAGTAGAGCAGGATTCGGCTCAAGGAGGTGCACCAACGGTTGGTAGTACTGCAGGACATCCATTAGTAATGGGTGATGTAGATGATTCATGGAAAGCAAGGTTTTGTGATATAGTAGATGCAATGTTAACAACATTACAATCTGAAATACATCCAACACCATGTGGTCCATCTGGTCCTCCAGTACAAGCTCCACAATATGGAAGTCAACAATCAGATCTAGCAGCACTTAAAGCAGATATACCTACACAATATAGTCAAACAGTATACGTTCAACCTTAGGAGAAATTAATATGCCAGCAATGTGGCCAGTAGCAGAATCTATATTAAATCAATGGTTCGAGGGATTTGGTGAAGGTGGAGATCAACAAAGCTTTGGAGCAGATACAGCATCTCAAATTGCCAGCGCATATGATACTGCAATTAAAACTGCTTCAATAGTTGGTAAGGGTAATATAGTATCAGGTGGAGTTATTATTCCAAGTATAGAAAGTGGCTTTGCAGCATGCTTTGCTCAAATGGCTTCAACACCAGTAAATCTTTCAATAGCACCTTATATGTTAGCAGCGACAGGAGTAGTATCAGCCTGGGCAGCACCTGTATATATTCCACTTCCACCACACCCTCCATGTATAGCACCAACGGTTGGAGTACAACAATTATTTCCAGGAGCACCTATGCCACTTGGGGTTGAAATTATGGATGCGTTCACCCAAGAGGATGCAAGTAGAATAGCTCCTTTATTAATAAAGGCATTCAAAAATCATTTGAAACAAATAACGGGTATCTATTTAGGACTGATACCAGCAGCACCAAGCCCAGTGCCTAGTCCACCACTGCCGTGGGTAGGTGTAGAATAAATGAAATGTGTGAATTAAGATTAATATTTTCACATAATTGATATTTATATTAGACAAACTATAAAGAGGAATTAACATGGACACAACAAACAAATTAGCAAAAGTTATTCGTAAAATTGTAAAAGAAGAAGTTCGTAAGGAAGTTAAACAGGTTATAAATGAAATGGTAAATAAAAAACCTGCTAGCAAGTCCGATTTTACTGACGGGATTAGTAGAGGGGTATCCTTAATGGATAGTATTAAACCTAGAGTTAAGCCTGCACCACAAAAAAAGAATTATACGAAAAATCAACAACTTAATGATATTCTTAATGAGACAGCTCAGACAATGGTACCTGCTCAAGAAGAATATCCAGATATGAATAACCAGACCTTTACGTCTACACAAGCCCAAGCAGGATTACCTGACAGAAATAGGTTAGCATCAATGTTAGGATATGGGGATATGACACAACAGGTTACTAATGCAGCACCTACCTTAGAGGAAATGATGCCTAAAACAAATGTATCTGGAGCTCCACAAAGAGCAACAGAGGTAGCACCAGAGGTAGCAAATGCATTGACTAGAGACTATAGCGGATTAATGAAAGCTATTAATAAGAAAAAAGGAAAATAGATGCCATCAGCATTAGATAATAACCCGGACTTAGCAGTAGGATTGAGATTACCTTTCGGTCCTGGTCAATCTAATTTTGCGTTAAATTATACTACAATAGATCAGACAAAAACTAATTTAATGAATCTATTATTAACACAAAAAGGTGAAAGATTTATGCAACCGCATTTTGGAACCAATTTGAGAAGGATTATATTTGAACCTAATGTAGATGGAATTGAAAGAAGTATTAAGGAGGAAATAGTAGATGCGGTTAATTATTGGTTGCCGTATATTAAACTTAATAGGATTGAAACAACTAGAGAAGACAAACAAATAAATGAATATAGAATTAATGTCGATATAGCATTTTCATTAAAGGCAGATGCCTTTTCGGATTCTACTATAACATTTGCATTCGGTTCGGATTCATCGATTGAAGTAACATAGGATAAATTATGCCAGATATTAATAATAAAATAGTAAAGGATATCAATTATTTAGGTAAAGACTTTAATAGTCTTCGTGAAAATTTAATTGAATTTGCAAAAACATATTATCCTAATACTGTAAATGATTTTAATGAATCATCACCAGGAATGATGTTTTTGGAAACATCTGCTTATGTAGGAGACTTATTAAGTTATTATATAGATAATCAATTTAAGGAATCGATGTTACCCTATGCTACTGAAAAGCGAAATGTAACAGCAATGGCTCAGGCATTGGGATATGTGCCTAGACAGACTACTGCTGCAGCTGTAAATATAGATGTGTTTCAAACTGTACCAGCTATTGGAGCAGGTAATACTAATAGACCTGATTATAGATATTCAATGGCTATAGATTCAGGAGCTACAGTAATAGCAGAAAATGGATCCGTATTTAGAAATAAACAACCTATTGATTTTAGTTATTCAGGATCTAATGATTTAACCGACACTTCCATCTTTACAACGGATGATACTACTGGAGAAGCTACATATTATTTATTAAAGAAAAATATTAAATTTGAATCTGGAAAGGTAGCTAGTGAAACATTTAGTGTAGGAACGGCCAAACCATTTTTACAATTAGCTTTAGGTAGAAAAAATATAATTGAAATAATTAAGGTTACTGATGCCAATGATAATGAATATCATTCAGTACCTTATTTAGCTCAGGATACGATATATAAAGAAATAACGAATAATCAATTTAATGATCCGTCCTTAACCCAATACAATCATGAGACTCCTTATTTATTAAAACAAAAAAGAACATCTAAAAGATATATTACTAGAGTAAGAGAAGATGGAGCTATGATTATTGAATTTGGAGCTGGTGGTAATATACAAGCGGATGAAGAGATAATACCAAACCCAAATAATGTAGGTTCTATATTACCAGGTGTAGCAGGGCAATTAGATAAAGCTATCGATCCAACTAATTTCATGCACACAAGAACGTATGGTCAGGCTCCTGGTAATACAACGATTACTGTTCAATATACTTATGGTGGTGGAATAGAAGATAATGTTTCTTCTCAAACCATTACTAAAATAGATACTCTTAATATATCATCTACTGGAAATGGATTAGATGAAACCTTATTCAATAATACCAAAAGTTCTATAGCATTAATAAATCCTGGTGCTGCTCAGGGTGGTAGACAAGGAGAAACGGTTGAGGAGATTCGAAGAAATGCATTAGCATATTTCAATGCTCAAAATAGATGTGTAACTCGTGATGATTATATGATTAGGGTAATGACAATGCCTTCTAGATTTGGTTCGGTAGCAAAAGCATATGTAGCTCAAGATGAACAATTAAATAATCATACTAAATTACATAAACTAAATAACCCATTAGCAATTAATATGTATACATTAGGATATGATGCTAATAAAAAACTTATTACCAATAATGAAGCAACCAAGGAAAATATAAAAAATTATCTTACTCCATTTAGAATATTAACAGATTCAGTTACGTTAAAAGATGCTTTCATTATTAATATAGGATTAGATTTTGAAATAGTAACCTTACCAGGTTTCAATTCAAATGATGTATTATTAAAATGTATTGATGAAATGGTTGATCATTTTAATATTGATAGATGGCAAATAAATGAACCGGTTATATTATCAGATATATTAAGTTTATTAATAAGTGTTAAAGGAGTGCAATCCGTTCCAACAGCTAATATTATTAATTTCTTTGATAAGGAGCAAGGGTATTCTGGTAATGTATATGATATAAAAACAGCAACTCGAGATGGCGTAGTATATCCTGCACTTGATCCAAGTATCTTTGAAGTAAAATATCCTAAATCGGATATCAAGGGTAGAGTAACAAATATATAGGAATTATTATGATTAGATCACTATACGTAGAAAAGGATACAACAATATACGAACTTTCAAAAAGTTTGAATACTGGAGTTGATGAATTTGTTCAATTGAATAAAGCTTCCTCATCTGCAGGAATATATACTTCTAGAATACTTACTCAATTTGATTTTAGTGCTATATCAAAATCAGTAGTATCGGGTGATATTGTAAATCCTAAATACTATCTTAATTTATATATTGCAGAAGCTGAAGAATTAATGGATAAATATAATTTAGTAGCGTATGCGGTTTCTCAATCATGGGAAATGGGAACAGGTAAATTACAAGAACCAGTAGCAAATAGATTTTCGGGCAGAGGTACGAATAATCAAACAAGAGGAGCAAGTTGGTTATACAGAAATAAAATATATGATGAACAAAATTCATCAGGAGATATAAAATGGACATCAGCATCTTATGATTTAACTGGAACCGATCTAGCTCCATCTACTTCAAGGGTATTATATAATAATGTTTCTGGAGGTGGATCATGGTGGCATGAATATTATGGTACTCAAAGTTTTGATTATGAATCAGCTGATGTAAGAATGAATGTAACACCTATAGTAAATAGATGGATAGGAACGGGATCAAATTATGCTAATACAACACCTGTAGCTAATGAAGGATTTATATTAATGAGATCAGGTTCAGAAGAAACCAATGCCGTTCAATATGGTAATCTAAATTTTTTCTCTAGAGAAACTAATACTATATATCAACCAAGAATGGAGGTTGTATATGATGACTCAAAATTTGATACAGGTACTTTATCTGCATTAGGAAATACTGATAATATAATTCATCTTAAAAATCTTAAAAATGAATATACGGTTAGAGAGACTCCTAAGATAAGAGTAGCAGCAAGAGAAAGATATCCTACTAGAACATTTCAAACATCCTCTAATTATAAGACTACTAAATATTTACCAAGTCATTCATACTATTCAGTAACAGATGCTTTGACGGAAGATGTAATTGTACCTTATGATCCAACTGGTTCAAAATTAAGTTGTGATAGTGATGGTTCATTTTTTAATTTAAGGATGGATACTTTCCTACCAAAAAGATATTATAAATTAAGATTTCATGTAACACAATCCGATGGAACCTACGTAGAGTATGATGACGGATATTATTTTAAGGTGAATAGATAATGGCAGTAAACAGAAGTAATAGAAGACCGCTAAGAGCAAATAGAGGAAGATCTAATAGTCTACCTGCATCACCTGTTGCTAGACCAACGGGAAGGCCAACTCCATCTACATTACCTCCAGCTGGGCCTATAAGACAAGCATCTCCATCCAGAGCATCAGTATCTCCATCGAGAGCATCAGTATCTCCAATTAGAAGACCTCAAGGAGAAAGTCCTGTTATAAGGCCTTCAAGAGAGACTGGAGGAAATACACCTCCTCCAAGAACTGTAGTAGATAAAATAATAAAAAATTCTGAAAGTGCAATAGTATCAATAGATACGAAAAAGGAAATTCCTACTCCAGCTCCAGTAAGACCTCCAAAAATATTTGCAGATAATCCAACTGCAACTACTATTTTAGGAACGGTAGATCCTGGAGCTATATTAGCTTCCAATCAAAAAATATGTGATCCTCAAGAGGATATTCTACCTCCAATAAATTTTCCGGATATTATTAAAACACTTAATGATATTAATGACTCTATTAATGATATAGAAATTCCTATTATAGGATGTACGGATCCTAACGCATTGAATTATAATCCTTCAGCTAATAAGGAAAATGGTAGATGTGAATATCCAGTAGAACCTGAAGAGGTGGTAGAAGATTTTACTGAAGAAATAATACCACCAGCACCACCAGAAGTAAAGTTATGCGCAGCTGGATATATTCCTTCAGAGCAAAAATTATCATCAGCTAAAAGACAAGCATTGAGAGAGGCAGTAGGTGGAGATCTTGATAGTGAAATGAAAAATATATGGGATGAACAGGTATTAGAATTTCCAATTGAAATAGATAAGGAGAATCCACAATATGCAGCATCGAAAAAATTAAAAACCTCATATAATAGAAATAATCTTGGTATTATATTAATTCGTGGTGGAGAAACGGCTAAATTAAATATATCATTAAATAGAAGATTTTTTGATGCAGAAAAATATAGAGAAGTTATTGATACTAGACCATCATCATTAGTTGGTAGAATAAAATCTGGAAAGCGTTAATTTATGCCAATAAAATATCAAAATATAGATGACCCTATAAAATTAAAAGGGCAGACCCGTGCGGAAAGATATAAGTCCGAGGATATAGATTTAATGCCTAGCATTAATGGTCAATTATTAAATCCTGAATTTGGAAAAGATCCAGGAGATAGGGTTGAACTTCATATATATGATATATCAGGAAAATTAATTTCATCAGATCATAATGTAGAAAATTTTTCCGTAGCATTAGATAAAGATAAAGAACAATCTATAAATCTTACTCTTGCAGCTAATCTTAAAAAATTAAATTTTGAGAAAGGTGCTTTTACAGTAGCTTATAATTTCTTTAGAGATAGGGTTGGTGCTCCTAATTTAGAAAGCCAATTTTATGTTCAGGAAATATCTGATACTAGGGATGAGATTCGTATAGTTCCAACCGTAAGAGAAAATCCAGATAAGAAACAAAAATTTTATGGAGACTATGAAAAATTTAGTGGCCAATCAAAATCAATTCCATTCTGTGTTGGTTCATGGGTAGACCTGATAGTAAATTTTGGTAAGAATAATGTATCAATAGCATCTGGATGGGAAGTAGACGATGTTGCAACTGCTACAATTCCTAGATCTATAGTATTAAAATTATATGAACCATTACCACCCGGTATTACAAAAAAACAAAAGTGTTGGTTATCAACTGAAATAGCCCCTCCAGTAGTAGAAAGAATTAACTTAGTTCCGGATTCCGATTTTAGATTAAAACAAACATTAAGACCTAATTTTGATTTATGTTTAGATACTACTCCAAGAGTAGAATCGGATTATAGAAGTTGGAATGATTTATTAGGAACGGATAATGATACTTCCCAGGAAATAATTAATACAACATTTTCATCTAGTTTACAAGGCATACCATTAAATATAGATTATTCTATTTTTGAAAATTATATTCATTTTAGTTCCGCAGAAGAAAGAATTAAAAATTTCAAATATAAATTACAATTAATAGGTCAATACGATAAGGAAATAAGAAAATATAATGGTGGCGAGGAATGGTCTGGATCTTATACTAATCAAACATATGTAAATAATTATCAAAAGAAATTTATAGATTTGAAATATAAGGTTCTTAATGGATTTGATGATTTTGAAAAATGGGTATATTATGATAGTGGTTCTAATGATAAATATATTACTACAACAGGTTCAATGGATGGAGGATTAGAAGATTGGACTAGATCTGTTATAGCACCATACCCTAAAATATCAGGTTCGTATAAAAATGATAATTACGAAAGCAATTGGTTATCTTGGGAGGATGATGATAAATATGATTGGGCATTACACAGTGCATTCCTACCAGGGAGAAATTATGAATTATTTAATTTAACATCATCAGCAGTATCTACTTGGTATAATGCAGCAATCGCATCAGCTAGTGCTTATGACAAATCAAATCAAAATAATTTAATATACACAATGCCAGAATATTTAAGAGAAGGCGGAGGTCAAATAGCTAATGAAACCTATGGACTATTCTTGAATATGATAGGACATCATTATGATCTCCTGTGGACTTATATTAAACATCTATCTGATAGATCTAATAGGAAGCACGATGAATTTTATGAAAAGAAAAAAGGATTACATGAAGATATACTTTATCATGTAGCAAAATCATATGGTATGAATTTAGTAGATGGAGATCCTAATCAGGAATTATGGTATTATCTACTTGGAAAAAATGAAACTGGATTCCATCAACAAGCTACTGGTTCATTGCAAACAATGTCATCCAAAGAAAGAACATCAGAAGTATGGAGACGTATAATTAATAATCTACCTTTCCTATTAAAATCAAAAGGAACGTCTAGAGGTATTAGAGCATTAATAAATTGTTATGGAGTTCCGTCTAGTATATTAAGAATTAGGGAATATGGTTCCTCAATCAAAGGAGATCAATCTGCAAAATATATTACAGATGATTTTACTTATGTATTAAATTTACAAGCTTCAGAATCTATATCTACTCCTTGGAAACCACATCAAAAAACAATAGGATATGTAACATCTTCTGCCGTTTATCCTAATGCAATAGAATTTAGATTTAATCCTAGAACGTATACTGGTAGAGGGATACCGACGGAAGAAAGTCAATCCTTATGGCAGGTTGAAAATAGAATGGGATTGGTTTTACATAGAAGTCAATCATCTACATTTTCATATCCTGCAGGTATAGAAGGCCTTACTGAATTTGGATATGTTAAATTTGTAGTATCTAGTTCAGATGGATATGTTTCATCATCAACGAATAAAATTAAAATATTTGACGAATCTAATGAAACAGAAGGTGAAGGATGGTGTTCAATTGTATTAAATAGACATGCTACTGATAAGCCATGGAAATATGGGCAATATCATACATCATCAAAATTCACATATGAAGTAATGATGAAAAGAGCTAACTATGGAACAATTGATCAAATAGCTACATCAAGTTTATCTGTAACAGGAAGCGATCAATTGATGTCAGGAACCGGATTTTCATCTAGTATAAATAATTCATGGTCATCTGGAACAATTGGTACTCAAGCCTACCTTGGTGGATGGATTACTTCATCAGCAGCAGGAGTAGCACCAGCTACGGTTGAAATGTATAAGTCACCTTATTCAGATCCAGTATTTGGTCAATTATTTTCAGGAAGCGTTGCTGATTTTAGATATTGGGCTATGCCTCTATCCGAATCTACTTTTAATCAACATGTATTAGCTCCTCATATGTATAATGGTAATAATGAAACATCATCATATGATGATTTACTAGTACGACTTAGATTAAATGATTCAGTAGTTCATTATTCAGGATCAAATAGAACTGGTAGTTCTCCGGAAGTATTTTCGTCTCAACCTGATCAAAGATGGGGAACATGGGACGCAGCAGGATCATATCCGATTTCAGGAACTGTACAAAATGGGCGTAATACAATTAATTATAAAGTTGTTAATGATAGACATTATACTGATACTCCTGAAATTGGTCCTAACATGTATACTAGTGATAAGATTAGGGTTCAGACTAATCAGAAAAAGATAAAGGAATTGCATGTTGATGGTAGAGCGGTAAGAGCTACAGGTGATGAATATTCTTTAGACACTAATGAAATGGGTGTTTATTTTTCACCAACAGATTTAACCAATACTGATATTTTTAATCATGTAGGTGGAATAAATTTGGATGATTATATTGGAGATCCAAGACATAGACACTTTATAGACTATCCTGATTTGAAATCATTTGCAAAAAAATATTTCAAAAAATATAGTAATAAAGAAAATGATTCACAAGCATATCTAAATATATTAAAAAATTATGATATGTCTTTATTTACTATGATCAAACAAATGTTACCAGCAAGAGCTAATGCAGATGTAGGTATTGTAATTGAACCACATGTCTTGGAAAGATCTAAAACACCGCCAAGAAAAATAAGAGTATTAGGAAGCGGTAAGACTCAACAGATTATTCGTAAGCCAGCAGATTTTAAGAAAATTAAAGCTCCTACCTTACCAACTATTCCTAAACCACAGGTTCAAGCAATTGGACCACAAATAGATACTCCTGTATTATCAGCTAGCCTATCCCAAAAAACTCCAAAGGCTAATCCAGTTAAGATAGAACCTAAAAGAGAAAGGCAATATGCTACATTAAAAACATTTAAGGCAGAACCTCAATTTGGTCAGGTAGATAGGCATCAAAAACAAACTCATGATACATTTGTTCAAAATAGTGTAGAGATAGTTGGAACTATTGGAACCAATGATGATCCATTTATATTAATAGGAAATCAATTACCTACTCAAAAAAGAAAAGGTTTTGAAGCAATAAAACAAAGAGGACAACAAACAAAAATTTTATCTCATGAAGGAGATAAGGCTGGTAGTTTATCAATTGAAGTTAGTGATACTATTTCGCTCGGCTTATCTGTGTCATCCTCTAAATATAGTTATACACAATGGAAAAGAAAATTTGCTGGAACTGGTGCACCTGCTTATGGCAATTTAGCTAATGGTCATTATTTCACAGGAGAATTTACTTCAAGTAAAACACCTGATTGGAAAGCATCACCAACAGGTGCAATAATAGAAACGCAAAGATACTCACGTTTCAAGGATGGAAGTGGACATGCTCGTATGTCTTCTAGATTTTTCTATTCATCATCATTTAGTGCCTCATTAGGTTCTACGCATGATCGTAATGGAACATTTGTTTATCCTATGAGTGAATATGCATATAGTCAGTCATTACATAGAGCGGAAATATCTGATTATAATTTAGAAGGAACAACAGCTCAAAGAAGGCTGAGATATGAAGGTTGCAAGATATCAGGGTTGGATTTTAACGCAGAAAGTTTGCAAACAGATAACGGATCACCAGTAGTAACAATCAATATTGTTGATCCAAATAAATTAGTTACTAATTTTGGCGGATTCGAAGGTGATTTAAGTATAAGATAAACTTGGTTTTTTACAAATGGTAATATTTATTATAGACATACAAAATAAGGGGAATTACAAATGGGATATTTAGACAATACATCAATTACAGTAGACGCCATTCTTACTAAGAAGGGGCGAGAAATATTAGCTAAAGGAGCTGATGAATTTAGAATCACACAGTTTGCATTAGCTGATGATGAAATTGATTATACGTTATGGAATCCAGCACATCCGCTGGGAACAAATTATTATGGGATAGCAATAGACAACATGCCGTTGATTGAAGCTATACCAGACGAAACACAAATAATGAAATACAAGTTGGTTACATTAAGAAAGAGGACTACAAGAATTCCTGTGGTTACAGTTCCACAAACTTCGCTTACATTAGTAGCAGGTGGAGATGCGGTAATTGTTAGACCTAACACTTCCAATTTTGAAGGAGGAAATTCTACACTAGGATATACAGCTATATTAAGTAATTCAGATGTAGCATTTGTTGATGTAGCAGAACCAGTTCAAAGTGCATTATTAGCACAAGCAACTGTTCCAACATTTATAGGTGATGATGAATCAGCTCAAAGTATTACTGCGGTAGGATTTGCATTTAATATTGTAGCTAAGAATCAGCCGATTGCTAAACAAACAGCAACCATTACTATTATAGGTAATGAAACTGGAGGTAGAACAACAATCACTTTAACCGTTAATAAACAAGAAGTAGCAACATCAGGTGGTGACATCGTTGCTAGATAAAAAATAGGTAGATAAGATATGGCAAGAACAAACCAAGCAAGACCAGCAGGCGAGGTTGAAAGAGACAGACAGGTTCTCGAGCAAGAACTCGCAAATGTTAGAGAGGAGCAAAGAGAAGCTGCAGGCCTTCCTTCTGCAACGGATAATGCTCAAGGAGCAATTATTAGAGAAGCACAAAAATTAGCTACTCAAATAATTCGTGAAAGAGATCAATTTGAAGCAAGAACATCTACAGGTAAAATTTATTCAAGATTTGATCCAGCAGCTGATATTATAGAAAATAGAAAGGAAACCATTACAGCAGGATTATGGTCTGCAGGTTCAGGTGAATTGAGTACATTCCATACATCATCCACACAGACTGGATCCAATGCAGGAAAATATTACTGGGATGTTTATCAAAGCGCATCTACCTCAGTTGGATCTTCAGTTCAATTTGCAATTGGATATGGCCACATAGCAGGTAGTGGTAGTGTTATAAATGATAGTGATTATCCTACCAAGGCTATATATGGTCAATATAGAAATTTACTATTAGCTCCAGGTGATTCAAACTTCACTATGAAGGATAGTAGAAATGCAAATGAAATATATGTAATTAATATACAACGTTCAAGACTTAAAGAAAAATTAGATCCGGGTAATTGGGAATTATGTTTAAGTGGTAGTATCGGTAATGGTATGGAATTCAATACTGGTGGATCAGCAGGAGTATTAACTACTGATAAACCTATTGTAAAACTTATTGATGATAGTGGAGCATCCAATGCTACTATTACTGATGGTAAGAGAGTTTATAATATAGTAAGTGGAACCATAGCAAATGGAGCTTATACAGGTAATACAAAGGGATATGGTTTAGTATATCCAGATCTAGGTGTAATGATATTACATGCTGGAATGTTAAGAGAGGATTTTGGATTAACAGGTCCTAATAATAATTTTGGTGTAGCAGTATCCGCTTCAGGAGCTGATTGCCAAATGAATAGAGTTTTATTTGAATCAATTAGTGGATCTATATCTCCAAATGATTCAGCAAAGACTACATATGGTTTTGCAGCAAGAAATGAGGAAGAGGTTACATCAACATTCTATTACGTAAGGGTTAAGAATGCGGACTATAACTTTAGTAACAATCCAACATTTACTACAGGATCATTAGGAGCATTAAGACATAACTCTATGGTGAATAATCCAAAATCATATGTAACTACTGTTGGATTGTATAACGATAAACAAGAATTATTAGCAGTAGCTAAATTAAGCAAGCCGTTAATAAAATCTTTTGATAGAGAAGCCCTAATAAAAGTTAAACTTGATTTTTAATATATTATAATCATATATAATGCTTATGATAGATAAACTTTTTGAACCCTTTATATTTATTATAGAGGGTTTAATATTTAAGGGTAAGAATGTCAATATATAAAAAAATAGCATCAAACGACGTAAAGGTAACACCATTTCAGGTTCATAAGAATTGGCTAATTAATGCCAGTAATTATTCTGCCAGTTATGGTGTTCAGATGTTGGAAGGTAATTATCATTCATATTCATTTGCCGATACTAGACGCGGTAAGGATATAAAATTTGAGGCAACCAATAGTAACGGATTATATAAATCTATTATATGGGATTCACAAAATCATTTATATTATGAAAGACCAAACAATCCATCGGAAAATTTTGGAACAAGTGTTCCTGAGGATGAGGAAAGATTTATATATGAAAAAATTCGTACTATATCCATACCATCATTTATATATGACGAACAGGTAAAGAAAAGTTCATTTAGATTAACCGATCATTATATGACGAATCTCAATTGGGATTCTACTGGTTCAAGATTATTAGGTCATTGGAAATTCGAAACATCCTCTATAGATAGTAATGGTGGTAATACAAATATGTTATTAACATCTTCTATAGAGTATATAGGTAACACTCCCTTTGCTTCTACATTTACTAGTAGCAACAGTGAAAATAATTATAACTTTTTTAATGGTCCTGTAAATGATACCCCTTCTTCTAGAGTAGGATCGGGATCAATGAAGACTACTAATAATTGTGGAGCAATTTTAATTCCATCACAATCATTCTTTACTGCTTCATCAGCTGCAGGTTTCACAGGCCCAGACTTTTTTACATTAACAGGTTCTCAGGAATATACTATTACAATGTGGTTAAAACCTGGAACAGCACCTGGATACGAAAGTCATTCAGCATCACCGGTTAATGTAGATCTAAATGGAACACATTCAGGTTCGGTTATTATATCCAGAGATAGGCATAAGTATTTTGAATTGAGACAATTAACTGGTTCATTCGATGCACCAAATGGAAGGGTTGGATTACAAATGTATTGGGGAGCATCATCTAGTAATGCTACGACTACAAATAATGCTAGCGCAATTGATCAAGGATTATATCTTACTTCAGGTTCATGGAATTTGGTTACGCTCACACAAAAATTTATGCCACATATAGGAACATCAGGATCGATGGAGAATGATGATTTACTTACGGTTGGTAAATATAAACAATTACCAGCATGGGGTTATTCAGGAGAAACAAGATTAAGAATTTATCATAAGGATCCTACTGACCCAAGAGGATTTTCAGTATACGAGTCCTCATCATTCATGCAGGCTGGTGGCCAAGGCGCATCGGTTGGAAGTGGATCAACTGGTGAAGAAATATCTTTTACTAATGTAACCTCATCTAATCAATATCATAGACATATAGTATTAGGATGTAGTGCTAGTGCAATCACCGATGATAAATTTACACATACGATAGAACCTAAAGAAGGTAATTGGTCTGGTTCATATGATGATATAAGATTTTTTGGAAGTACATTAAGCAGAGAAAGAACGGATAATCTTTGGCGATATGCTGATATGGATATGGATAATGTCCCTCCTGTAACGGCCTCTATTGATGTATATGATGATGGCAAAGGAAATTTAAGAGATAGAAATATACCTACAGGTTCATTTGTATCTATGAGTAATTTAATTGGTTATTGGGGCTTCAATGAAAAGTATAGACAGAAGGGAAGAAGATTAGGTAGTAGAGGAAGTCTTAAAAATAATCAAGCTAATTTTGGAACAAAGATATTTACATCTTCTATTAATACAGGAACCGATAAATATGTTTATGAAAAAACAGGTATAACACAAAATGTATCTTTTGTAGATGGTATAAGGGTAACTGAACAAAGTGGTAGCAATTGGAATACTAAAGCAATAAATTATTATTATACAGATGTACCTTCTGGCTTCGCGGCAAGATTTAATAATTCATATCGTGGTAGAATGGGTAGAGGAAATTATATTCCTAGATTTACAAAAGGGACATTTACAAGTAGTATTCGTATTGATCATTATGATGAAATTAATTTTAGAAAAAATGATGAGTTTGCTATATCATGCTGGATTAAAATACCAGAACAACAAGAGGATCATCCAAATGTAATGTATTATGGTCATGGCCATGTAACCTCATCAGGCGGACATTATCCTACACCAGAAGGAGATGCTGATGCAACACATACTATATCAGGCAATGCTCCTAGTGATTGTGGATGTCATTTTTCAGGAAGTGGTAATGGAACGGATTGGTGCGACATAATAATAAAAGCAGGTTTAGGAAAATTATCATTTGAAAATTCAGTTACTAGAGAAATATTTACTGAAGATACTAAACAGGATATGTTAAATAAATTTCCATTTCATATTCGTTTGAGAAATAATAATCATGAAAGCTGTGAATTAAAAATTAATACTATTAGTGCAGGTAGAAGCGATGGTGTTAATGATGTTTATGTAGAATCAAAGATACCATTAACTCCAAGAAAATGGCATCATATAGTATTTCAAAAGAAAGGATTCTTTTTACAATTATGGCAGGATGGATATTTAATGGATGAGGTAAGAGACTATACCAAATATCAAATACATAATAATTCCGATTTATTCTTTGGTGCAAGAGGTGATAGAAAAAATCCTTGGTCTGGAAGTTTAGATGAAGTTAGATTTTATGATACATGTTTAATTCAGGAACAGATGGATGCATTAAGAGATAATAGTTGGAGAGAATCTAAAGCTTATCATAATGATGCTGTAGGAAATATGTTCTATGGTCATGGTATGGCAGCACTATCTAACAACTATCCAAGATACTTTTCAGGATCATTACATGAAGACGGAGCAATGGTAAATAATAATGAAACAGGATTATTCTCTGAAAATTTTAGAATTAGATTTGAAGGTACAACTACATTATACGAACAAAAGGTTAAATGTCTTGTTAAAGCATCTGATTATAATTTAACAATGAATCCATCAATACGTAAAGATGGCAGAGCAGATACTAGCGAGGTAGATTCATTAGCCAAAAATCCATCATTCAAACCATATGTTACTACAGTAGGTTTATATGATGACGAATTGCGATTATTAGCAGTAGCAAAATTAGCAAAACCTATACAAAAACTTAATAATGTAGACACTACATTTGTAGTTAGATTTGACCGATAATATTTGGTTATTACAAATTATTTTTGTATATTATATTAATCAAAGGGACTAGTTATGAAGACATCATCAGCAAAAGCAAAAGGAAGAAGATTGCAACAAAGAGTTGCATCTCTATTAGTAGAATCATTTACGGAATTACAACCGGATGATATACGTTCAACAGGTATGGGGCAATCAGGAGAAGATATCCAATTAAGCCCTCTAGCAAGAACCAAAATTCCATATTCATTCGAATGCAAAAATCAAGAAAGATTAAACATATGGTCAGCAATTGAACAGGCAGAGGCAAATGCTTCTGAATATGAACCTGCAATTGTTTTCAAAAGAAATAGAACAAAAACATATGTAGCAATTCGCTTAGAGGAATTTGTTGAATTAATAAAAGATAAATGATTAATAAATTACTTACACTAATTGAATCACTATTAGGAAAGGGTAAAAAATTAAGAAATGAGGAAACAGCATTTCATTGCCCATTCTGCCATCACCATAAAAAGAAGTTACAGATAAATCTTAATACTCAACTATGGCAATGTTGGGTATGTGGTGCTAAGGGAAGAAAGATATACCAACTCTTTCGAAAATTAAAAGCATCTAAAAAGGTTTTTGAAAAGTTAAATGATTATACTGGTGATTCAAATTATAATCAAAAATCGGATAAAAAATATGATAATATAAATTTACCTTTGGAATATAAAAAATTAACAAATGTAGAAAAAAATAATCCTGAATTTCGTAATGCACTGCATTATTTGAGAAATAGAAATGTTACAAAGGAAGATATATTAAAATATGATATAGGTTATTGTGAGAATGGGCCTTACACTAAGATGGTAATAATCCCTAGTTATGATACCAATGGAGAATTAAATTTCTTTACAGGTAGATCCTATTATAAGGAAGCACCCTTCAAACATAAAAATCCTCAGGTATCAAAAGATATTATAGGATTTGAATTATATATCAATTGGCAGGAACCTATTGTATTGGTAGAGGGTGTATTTGATGCAATGGCGGTAAAAAGAAATGTAATACCATTATTTGGAAAATTAGTTTTGGATAAATTAAAAAAGATGGTAGTGGAAAATAAAGTAAAAGATATTTATGTAGCATTGGATAAGGATGCGAGAAAGAAGGCACTTGATGTTTGTGAATATTTTTATAATAATGGTATAAATGTATATCTTGTAGATTTGGAAGAACAAGATCCTAGTGATTTAGGATTTGGTAAAATTACAAAGATTATAAAGGATACAAAATTAATGACACAGATGGATTTAATGCAAATGAAAATAATGGGGGTTTGATGGTGAAGAAAATTGATATAGGATTTGATAGTATAGATACTATTATACATATAGCAGATGTACATATTAGAAATCTTAAAAGACATAAAGAATATAGGCAGGTATTTAGAAAATTATATAAAGATTTATCATCTAGAAATTTACCTAAAAATTCCATTATATATCTTGCTGGAGATATTGTTCATGCCAAGACTGAAATGTCTCCTGAACTTATACAAATGGTTTCCGATTTATTTACTAATCTTTCAAAGATAAGACCTACTATTCTTATAGCTGGTAATCATGATTGTAATCTAAATAATAAAAGTAGATTGGATGCATTATCTCCGATAGTAGATTCCCTTAATTTAGATAATTTTTATTATCTCAGAGATAATGGTATATATGAATTAGGAGATTGCGCATTTAATGTAATGTCAGTATTCAATCAACCAGAGGATTATATATTATCAAAAAATATAAAAACCGATAAAACAAAAATAGCTTTATACCATGGTTCAGTAGAAAATGCTTTTACTGATGTAGGATTCAAATTGCCTGGAGAGGTTACCTCAGATATATTTAATGGTTATGATATGGTCTTATTAGGAGATATACATAAACAACAATATCTTGATAAAAAGAAATCAATAGCTTATGCAGGATCATTAGTATGCCAGAATTGGGGTGAACACCCTACCAATCATGGTTATATGATATGGGATGTAAAGAAAAGAAAATCGGATTTTATTAAAATAATAAATGATTATACATACATTACTCTTGAGATAGATAATGGTAAGATTATTAATAAAATTGATTTACCAAAGTATCCTAGATTAAGAATAAAGACATGCAGAACGGAACAATCCGAATTAAAAAAGATACTTGCAAAGATAAGAAAACAATGTAAAATATCGGATATATCAATAATAAGAACAGATAGGCTATTAGATCAAAAGAGTGGTAATAGAAATCTAAAAGATGCAGGTATCGGTGATGTGAGGGATCCTAATTTTCAAAATAAATTAATTGTAGATTATCTTGAACGTAATTATTCCTTGGATGATGATATAATAAAAACAATTAAAAAGATTAATAAGGAATTAAATAGTCAATTATCAAATATAGATATGTTTGGTAGCGTATCATGGAAACCTATTAAATTTGAATTTTCAAATATGTTCAGCTACGGACCAGACAACTTAGTTAATTTTGAAAAGATGAAAGGAGTATATGGATTATTTGCTCCTAATGCCTCTGGTAAGAGTGCAATGTTAGATGCTTTAACATATTGTTTATTTGATAAATGTAGTAGAGCATCACACCCTAAAGGTGTTATGAATAATATGAAAAGTAATTTTAATTGTAAATTACAATTTCAAATTGATGGCAAGGATTATTTTATTGAAAGAAAAGGTCATGAGGTATTAAAGGGATATCATAAAGGTAAATTTACCGTTAAGGTTAATTTTTGGACATTAGATGAAAAGAATAATGAGGTGTCATTAAATGGAGAACAAAGATATGATACAAATAAAATTATAAATTCCTACATAGGATTTTATGAGGATTTCATATTAACATCATTATCTGTACAAAATAATAATACAGGATTTATAGATATGTCTCAATCCGAAAGAAAGGATCTATTAGGTCAATTTTTGGATATAAATATATTTGATGATTTATATAGATCAGCAAATGAGGAAATAAAAGATGTAAGTGCTATATTGAGAGAATTTAAGAAAACCGATTTTACTCAACAATTAGCTGATGCAGAAACAGATCTTGAATCCAGTAAGATTAAAAAGGTAGAAATAAAAAAGAATCTTAAATCATTAGAAGGTAAAATTAAAACAATAGAAAATAAAATTACCAAAACGGATAGCAAGTTAATAAAAATAGATCAGGTCAATGAAGATATTGATTCGATGGTTTCTAGTAAAGAAAATTTAGAAAGTGAAATTGAATTAATAAATCAAAGATTAGAATCCGATGAAAAGATATCGGAGACTAATAAGGATAAGATTGAAACAGCTACTGCCGTTTTAGGTGAATATAATATAGAAGATGTTGAAACCGGATATGATAAATTATTATTAGTAAATAAGGAAATACCTAAATTAGAAAATGAATATGAAAAACTTAAAATTAAGATAGCTCATAAATTAGAAAAATTGGAAATCAATAGTGAATTTGATCCTAATTGTGAATATTGTAGAAAGAGGGAAAGTGAATATATTCTATCGGCTAATAAAACAAAAGAGGCATTGGATATAGATCAAGCCTTATTTGAAGATATTGATAAAAAAATAAATGATCTTAAAGAATACTCTAATACTAATAATACCATTATAGATGATTATAATAAAATACAAAAAATAAATTTATTATTATCTACAATTGAAAAAGAAAGACAAATAGGTAGAATAGCATATTATCAAGCAAAGGAAAAAAGAAATAATATCGAACTCCAATTGCAGGAAATAAATAATGATATTAAAAAATATCATCAAAATAAAAAAGATATATTGCACAATCAAAAACAGATTGAAATACTAAAGGAATTAAGAATTAGGGAAACAAGTCTTAATAATGAAAAAGAAATAATAGATGAAGCATTACTTACGGTTCACGGTTCTATTCAGGTAGCACAGACTACTAAGAATAATATAAATGAATCAATAAGTAAAGCATCGGAATTTGAAATTAAAGCTAAAGCATATGAATATTATATTGATTCAGTACAAAGGGATGGAATACCTTATGAATTGATATCCAAAACAATTCCTATTATAGAAGAAGAGGTTAATGATATACTTGCACAGATGGTGGAATTCAAGATAATGTTTGAATTAGATGGTAAAAATATTAATACCCATATAGCATATGATGATAATAGACACTGGCCATTAGAATTAACATCAGGAATGGAAAAATTTATTTCTTCACTTGCTATTAGAACAGCATTGGTAAATATCTCTAATCTACCTAGACCTAATTTTCTTGCTATAGATGAAGGATTAGGAAATCTAGATTCAGAAAACCTTAACTCATTATTTATGTTATTTACATTTCTAAAATCACAATTTGATTTTTTAATGATTATTAGTCACCTAGATTCTGTTAGGGATGTTGTAGATAATCTTATTGATATTAACAAGAATGGAAATTTCTCTAAAATAAGCTACGAATAGTTATAATCTAATAATTATATTATATACGCAAACTAAAGATAAAGCAAGACGATAGGAGTTAATTAATGTCCGAATTTCGAGAAAGACCCAGAGACATACCAGATAAAAAGGGAACAATTCTATCCGCAGTTACACTTACTAATAATTCGTGTAAAGGTGGAATTAAGAAGGGTCTTATAGATCTCAATGTTTGTATCGAAGATACTTCTAGAACATCAGCAGACTATTTTAATATTACTAAATGTGAGGATAAATTCACAATAGGTTCTAATGCAGTATCATTCCAAGCAAATGCTAGAATGTTCAAACCAGGATCTGAAATACAGGTAGAGGTATTAGATGCTCATGGTAATGCAATAAAACATGAAATAAAAAGAAACACTAATGCAGACTCTAGAACTAGAACAGTTTGTTTCTTTGTTTGTGATGATACACCAACAGGTCCAGGTATAATTACATTTACCGGAATAGCTGTCTTAGATAATAATTGCTTTTGCCCACTTCCTGCAGAGTGTCAGGATAGGATTAATGTTAGATGGTCTAGAAAAATATATATTGATCCAAGTTTAATAAATGATGAACCTATAGATTGGTATGAACCTCCTATAGTAAAGGTAGAAGAAAGAATTGTACCTTGGAGCCATGTTACAATTGAAGGTCAGGAACATACATTCACAACCGCCGCTCCTACTCTTTACCATGATACTTCTGCTACAGGATCTAACAAGGGATCAGTAACGTATGAATATGATGGAACATCTCAATTCGCAACTTGTATATTACGAAATGCTGAATATACTACGTTTTATGAATCTGATGGAACTACGCAACAGATCGGTTCCAATATTAAAAATACTGGTGATGCATTTGAAACAGCATCCTTACAATGGGTAGATGGAACTATAAATTTCCATAAATGGTATCAACCAGCCTTATCTACCGATGATGGTGCTGCAGCAGAATATATTCTAAGATTTGATTATACTACCCACAGTGTCGGCGAGGGATTGAGTGATCTCTACGGTAAGACGTTAGTACTAACGGATACATCTGGAACGGCGCATACATTCACAATTGCCGCATCTGGAGGTTGGCCAACTATCATTTCTGCACTAACAGCGGATATAGATGCTAATGGCAATTTCCATGCAGTCTATAACAATGCACCTCAAGGAAGTGGAAATAGAAAGGATCTATGGATTACAATCACACAAGCATCTAATGGAACGTCTGGTAATACTACAGTTACAGGAACTGTATTAGCACTTAGTGGCGTTGAGGGTGTAGCATGGGCTGGCGATGGATGGGGATATGGAACAACAACATTCTCAGGAGGAGCAGCTGCAGCTACTGCAACAGTAGCATATAGTTATGGAGCAAATCAAATTCAAAATGGAGGAAGAGGAGTATATCCACATGAACTAAATCACTCTACAGCACCACCAAATCATAGATTTGCAGTTCCATCATCATCTAATCTTTTACCAGCGTCAATGAGTACAACCATTAGACAGATAGTATCCCAAAATGAATTCCTTGTAGATCCGATTCCTGATCTTCCTGTAGAAGATACAAAATCAATAAATTTTCAACCTATACAAAGGATAGGATATACTACAGAAGGCGGTGGAGCAGGAATACCATTTGTAATTAGATATGAAGGATCAGAGGGAACAGTAACTACAAAAGATCCGGATACACATATAGCTATAGATCAATCATACGCTAGTATAAATATAAGAAATCTAAAACCTTGTTGTTCAGAGGTAACCCACGTTAACGTTTTTTTAAGAAGTCATCATAAATTAGGATATGGCGATAATTCAGGATTTGAATTCCTGAATGTTATGCGATTACATCCTACCAATTTTATGGTTGATAAAGATACCACATCTTATTCAGATGTATCTCAAACAGGTCATGGTGGAACCCAATTTATAAATTTTGGTAGATTTACAAATCAAGCTCCTTTAAGTGCAAACAATATACTTCAATCATATTGGCAGGTAGGAAGTTCGGATAAAAATGAAGATCCATCAGTCTCAATAAATAATACTAAGTTAATTGGTGGTGTCAAAATATGTCATGCGGGGGCAACAAATACTATAAATGAAAAGGATGAAACCTTCTATACCTTTAAGCCACAATATTCACATTCATTAGCTCCAGGTTCTTCTTCATTCTTTTCAGGCAGTACATATCAAATAAAATTCAATGCGTATGGTGAATCAGATCAATACTCTACTGGAGGCCCAACCGATTTTGAAAAAGGCAATCCTAGAATAGATATTTATATGAGTGGTTCTTCATTCAAGGCTGGATTTAATGATAAAGGATTAGGTAAAAGAATAACATCTATAGAAACAAAAGCAGCTACTGAAAAATATATTAATAATACATTTATATTTGATCCAGATAATGATGGAACAGGTGCTCCTGTTTTTGTTATAAGAAGAGGTTGTTGGCATTTAGCCAATATAGAATTAACGGCAGCAAGTGGATCTGGTTTAACGCCATCTATAATGGATGGTGATTTAGCCATGCCAATACAACCAGCATCTGATGTATTTGATTTTAAGTTTGAATATCTCAACTATGCATTAATACCTGCTAAGGGAACTAATTCAATAACGTATGTTTATAATGTACCTTTTTTGGGAACGGATCTAAATGCATTAGCTAACTCACACGCTAATCACCCTTCTCAATCAAATACAACCCTTTTATTTACTACATCATCTATTACATTTCCTCCAAATATAACAAACATATTTTCTACAGGTTCTTGGCAACACACAGGAAGTATGCATGTTACTGGAACGATACATGCTACTGAATTAATAATTGGAGTAGTATCAAAATCAATGTTATTTGCATCAGGCTCATCCAAATTTGGTGACGATTGCGATGATACTCATCAATTTACAGGATCAGTATCTATAGCTGGAAACCTCGATATAACAGACACACTATGTGAGGGTGGTGGTAATATCTCTAGTAGCTATATATACGCAAGAAGCGCTTCTATAGGCGAAATATCATCATCTATAATAAGTTCATCTATAATAAGTTCATCTTATATATCAAGCCCTCATATAACAGGTTCATTATATGGAACGGCTTCATGGGCTAGAAATGTTCTAACTGCTTCATATGCAATACATGCAAGATCTGCATCATGGGCGGATTCTGCATCACAAGCCATAACAGCTTCATACGCTCACTGGGCAGCATCAGCTTCTCATGCGGTAAGTTCATCATTTATACAAACCTCTAGTTATGCACATACATCATCTTGGGCGGCGACAGCTTCATATGTAAGTGGGGGATTGGGTGTAAGTGATATATACAATATCTTAAATACACATTTAACAACTTCTCATATTCGTAATCATGGTGAATATAGTGGAAGTTTTATATATGCAAATAGTGCATCATTTTATTCATCATCGATTACAAATATATTTAATACACACCTTACATCATCTTATATTACAGTAAAGAAAACTATTATTAATAGGGGAGACTATAGTGGAAGTTTTATATATGCAAATAGTGCTTCATTTAATTCCGCATCCATAACAAATCTTACTTCATCTAATTTTTATACTACTAATATTGTTAATAGAGGAAATTATAGCGGAAGCCATATATTTGCAAACAGTGCTTCATTTAATTCAGCTTCAATTACAAATTTAACATTTACAAGAGCTTCTGGTTCTTTATATGGTACTGCATCATGGGCTGGTTCATCATCTCAGGCCTTAACAGCATCTTATGGAAGGGACAATGATTGGTTCAAAGAAGGAAAATCCTATGCAGATGGCAATGAAGCCGATCCAACTATAGATGGTGGAATATATCATGAAGGAACAGTTGGTATAGGAGATTTCTCTTCAGCAACACCAGTAAGACAATTACACATAACCCAATCTCTTGCTGATTATAATGCAAAAGCACCACCTGTAAGAATTAATAGTTTACATAATAGTCCTCAAAAAAACATAATAACATATAATTCAGCATCTGGAGATGTATCTTATACGGAATTAGGTTGTGCTCTTGATTTAATGGATAAAGATAATTGTTGTTGTCATCTTCATGCAGATACAAACATTTATATTTTTATTGATAGAACAAGTATGAATATAATTGGAACTGCTACAGCAACTCCTGCTATACTTACTAGATGGGTAATTACTAAATTTGAAGCGGATATGAGGGCAAGATACCCTTATTGGAAAGGTAGGATTTTTGTTGGAGAAGGAACTGATGGCCCTGCATCAACAACATTAACAGCAGAGAGATGGTTATCTTGGATGTCTTGGCCTGCTGTAGGTAATCAAAATGATGGAGGAACTGGAACAGGTATTACCGGTAGTATGAAGTCTGTAAAATGGGACGCAACTGGGGTTACTGATGAAGCAGCCGGAACATATTTAGGTTCAGATGATTTCGCTGCACATGGAGTTAGCTGTTCAGCTTATTATTTAGAAAATTCACCAATCAGTGCTTCAGGAAAACCTGATGATAATGTTATAGTATTTGCATTGGTTGATGAAACAGAAGCAGGAAATGGTAATCAAGGAGGAGGATATCATTATAGACAAGCATTAACTGGATTAGGTACAGATCCTTCTTCTGCACCAGGTACTTTAGAAAATGATTGGGAAAATCATCTTACTACACATTATAAAGCTGATTATGGTTTATTTGTTGGT
>MDSV01249018.1_pt1 | contig 34185 bp, 26 predicted proteins | sample 810851 | NCBI WGS metagenome assembly MDSV01 (sample SAMN05326640, study PRJNA326480) | marine metagenome | isolation source: seawater | place: Atlantic Ocean: North East | collected 2012 | reverse complement strand
TATGTATACGCCGGGATATGTATTCTGATCTTTTAGATGTGAATGATCGATTTTGTACAATGTTTCATCAGAAGACTTCTCTTTGAATATATCTTGAAATATTGAGTTATCATTATCTGTAAACTCTGCTGTTAAAAATCTACTAAAAGGAGAACTCCAGTATATCTGACTCAGTAGTTCATCATCTAAATTTTCAGGGAGATTATGTGCTACTTCTAATGAACTCCAAGTTTCTCCAATCAATGATTGCATGTATCTCTTGACAATTTTTTTGCGGAATTCTTGATATTCTGAATCTGGAATATCTGTCACACTGGGTGGCATTCTCCCTGGATATTGAGGACATTGAATCGGTTTTGTGTCCTTGGACGGAATCCATCTTTCTTGTCGTGTTGCCATCGAACGTTCATCCATTACCGTTCTAAGAGTCTCAATTTTATTTTTCCAGTTAGACTGTCTAGAATGAGTTATTGAACCATTGGCCTCATCATTCAAAGAATCACTTAACCAATTCAACACCGTTTCCTCTTCGCTACTGATATTTTCAAACTTGCTTGAAAAATACAATTTTAATGACATTGAAACAGATATCCCTGCGAGTATTCCTGGAAGTACGCTAAAAATTAACCATACAGGTAGAAATGCAAAAACTCCCGAACCAATGATGATATTGTTTCCTAAACCACCGTGAGCTTCAGCAACAGATTGTGCTTTGACAATAAATTCGGTTGATTTTTCATCTTGTGATAGTACAGATAATGCAGCGTTTATTTCCCGCTCTGAAGGAGGGGTACTTAGCCATGCAGTTACCTTTTCAAATGGGAAACCTGGATCTAATTCTTGTTCCCTTTTTGCCATTTCAATTAATTTATTCTTTTCATTTAATTGAACAACACCATCAGCCCATGCTACACTGGCTGCTAACAATACCGAGGAAATTGCGACTTTCTGTGCCGATTCTCTGACTAGATCAAGTAATGAACTATTATCGTCAGAAAACTGGCCCCCCATTGACTCAAGCACAATCCTGTGAATGGAAATTAGTATTTTATGAATCCGATTGGTAATTCCTTTGTTACAGGGTCTTTTCAATGGGTCGCTATTATAATGGGTAGACATTATTCTTCTTCGCTGAAATTGCCTCTATCCTTTAGTCTAGGAACAATAACCCATAGTATTCCAATCACGTTGGTATAGATTAGAGCGTATTCTAGTAGCGGATAGTCATCGAGGAAGGGATCTGTGCATTCAGTAACTCCTCTCCACCATGTGTCTTGTGGGATTTCTTCATCGAAAATGAAGGTGCTACCAAGCATAGGTGTGGCGATTGTTACGTTTTGTTCTGCTCCGTAGGTTGAAACCAACTCCATTGGCTCATACCAGTGGTGTAAAGATAATTCATATTTTGAAATGTGAATTGGGATTGAAACTGATGCGTTCAAATCGATTGCTGCCTGAATAACCTGGTCAGGAAGCATGTGCACCTGTTCCCATGCAACATTGTATTGGCCTGCATCGAGGAATGCCAAGTCGAATGGACCATACGTTGCCGAGATATTCTTGAATTCCTCCATGTATCCAGTATCTCCACTGAAATATATGCTATAATCATAGAATTTGAATATCCAAGAGCCCCAAAGTGTTGCACTGTTGTCGCCTATCCCCCTACCACTAAAGTGACGAGATGGAGCGAGTGCTGCAAACAAATCTTCTGAAACATTTGCCTCATCATACCAGTCAAACTCTTGGATGTTTTCTTCGTCAATACCCCATTCGATTAGATGGTACTTTACTCCGAGTGGAACATAGAACATCGAATCTGCCAATTCTCTAACAGTTTCCTTGTCGAGATGATCATAATGGTCGTGTGAGATAAACACGTAATCGATTTCTGGTAAATCATCCACAGTGTACTCATCTTCGTATGGGAATGGACTTGGTCCGAGTGATAGAGGACCTGCACCACCTGTGCTGAATACGGGGTCGGTGATTATTGAAAATTCATTTGTATGCAATAACACGGTTGAATGCCCGAACCAAGATACACTGAATTCTCCATCCTCCAAATCTTTCAATTTGAAGTCCTGTGAAGGTAAAACCTCGTCTGGCGAGCGACAATTGTCGCTTACCATATACTGGCCAAGGGTATCCCAAGTTGATGTTTCTTCGTTTGACAAAGTAGTAGTTTCAACATTCTCGAAAGCACCGTCTTTGTAGTTGGGAGAATCGTATTCAGGCGCCTCACCGCCAAAATCTTCGGAGAATTTTACCACGATTGTTGTTGCTAGAACCATGATTGCAACTAATACTACAATGATTAGGGAAAGGAGCTTGAATTTTCTTTTCTTACTTGGCTTCTCCAAATTCTTCTCTTTCTTTGTGAATAGTTTTGTCTTAGCCAATAAGTTAACTGCTAACCAAAATACTGCAATTATAATTAGAATTATATTGACTGAGCGAAGATTATTTCCTTCAGCCCATAGGATTAGTGAGCCTAGAAATAGAAAGTAGCCCAACCTATCATTTCCGGGCTGGAATAATCTCGATGCAAATGATGGCTCGACGCCCAAATCACTCTCAACACTAGTGTCACTAACCATGAAATCACCCAATGGTGTTCACATTCTGACTTTATTTCCAGTGATGACTCTCCAAATCCGCTGTAGAGGGTCATAGTATCTGTCGACAACTCTCTCCTTCAGTTGGATAATCGCATCATCTGTGATTTGGATTCCAGCAGGACAAACTTCTGTGCAGCATCTCGTGATGTTACAATACTCTACACCGAATTCCTTCTTAATCTCTGGAATTCTGTCCTCTTCATCAAGCGGGTGCATCTCATACTGTGCAAGTCTGACTAGGTTTCGAGGTCCAGCGAACTCATCGAATAGTTGGTGGTCTCTCAAAACGTGACAGGTGTTTACACAAAGGAAACACTCGATACACTCTCTGAATTGCTGAACTCTGTGTGCCTCATGCTGGTTGAACTCCCAGTTTGGCTCTTCAGGTCCCTTAATCGGTTTGATCTTCTGAGCGACATCATAGTTCCAAGATACGTCGGAAACCAAGTCTTTGATGTGCGGGAATGTCTTCATTGGGCGCACTTCTATTGGTTGTCCTACCGGAGTTTCTGCCACAACATCTGACATCCTTGTCATACACATTAAGCGTGGGCGTCCGTTGATTTCTGCACTGCACGAACCACACTTACCAGCCTTACAGTTCCACCTAACCGCTAGGTCGGGCTCTTGTTCGTACTGGATTCTGTGCATGCAATCAAGAATTACCATTCCCTCATCCAATTCTAGCTCATAGTCTTCCATCTCTGCATCGTCGCCTTCGCCACGAAGAACCTTGAATTTCTGATTCTTACCTTTGAGTGACATCATTTGCCACCTCCCTGTTCTGCTGCCCTTTCGGCAATCATCGCTTTGACTTCTTTAATCGCATTCTGCAAATCATCTCGCATTTTCTCTACAGGTTCTTGTCTGATCTTGATCTCTCCATTGTCCATCCAACAAATATTGAGGGTCTTGCCCCAATATTCGTCTTCGTGTCCAGGAAAATCATCTCTAGTATGTCCGCCACGGCTTTCTTCTCTAGTCAATGCTGCCAATGTTGCTACAATCGAAATGTCTACCATATTTTTTAGATCAAGCGCTTGATGCCAGCCAGAGTTATACTTACGACTGGTACCAGGGAAACATTTCTTTTCGCGTTGTGAAAATTCTTTCAGGTCTTCCAAAGCTTCTTCCAACTCATTTTTAACGCGGATAATACCAACCTTTTCTTGCATCATATCACGCATTTCATCATAAATGAAACCGGGGTTTTCGCCTTCTCCTCTCTCAAGGGGTGCTACCATTTCCTCGATTGCTGATTGAACCTGAGATTCATCGATACTTGGCTGGGCTAAGTCTGCTGCTTGCTTTGCTGCATGCTCTCCCGCTCTCTTTCCGAATACGATTAGGTCAGACAGTGAGTTTCCACCAAGACGATTTGCTCCGTGTAGTCCACTAGCAACTTCACCACATGCATACAATCCAGATACAGTGGTTTCTTGGGTTTCTGCATCAACAATTACTCCTCCCATGACGTAATGGGCAGTAGGACCAACCTCCATTGGTTCCTTTGAAATGTCAACACCTGCCAGTTCCTTGAATTGGTGGTGCATGGAAGGTAGTTTTGCTAAGATTGCTGCTTCTCCACGGTGCGAGATATCCAGGAATGCACCGCCGTGTGGGCTCCCTCTCCCTGCTTTTACTTCACTGTTAATCGCTTTCGATACAACGTCACGAGTCAACAGCTCAGGTGGCCTTCTAACGGTTGCAATTTTACCTGAAACAACTTCTTCTACCCACTGGTCAGATTCTTCAATGGTTTCCGCATGGTCCCCTTGGAACATCTCAGGGACATAATTGAACATGAATCTCTCTTGCTCACTATTGAACAAGCGCCCACCTTCACCACGAACTCCTTCTGTAACCAAAATACCGCGAACCGATGGTGGCCAAACCATTCCAGTTGGATGGAATTGAACGAACTCCATGTCGCGCAGTTCTGCACCAGCCCATAGAGCTAGTGCGTGACCGTCACCAGTGTACTCCCATGAACCAGAACATACCGACCAGCATCTGGTGATTCCACCAGTTGCTAGAATAACCGACTTCGCTGAGAATGCGTGGAAGTCACCGTCTACTCTCGTATATGCAACACAACCGGTGACTCTGTCTCCTTCTTTCAGAAGGTGGCGTACAGTATATTCTGTGAACATGTCAATTCCTTCGTGGATTCCTCTCTCTTGCAGAGTTCTGATGATCTCTAGACCAGTTGCGTCCCCAACGTGCGCTAGACGAGGGAATGTGTGTCCACCGAAGTTTCTCTGATTGATTAGATTCTTTGGAGTTCTATCGAAAACTGCACCCCACTGTTCTAATTCCCTTACACGGTCAGGGGCTTCCTTTGCATGGAATTCTGCCATTCTCCAATTCGCAAGCCACTTGCTTCCCTTCATTGTGTCATGGAAGTGAACCTTCCAACCGTCGCGCGGGTCTGCGTTCTCAAGTGCTGCTGCACAGCCGCCTTCAGCCATTACAGTGTGTGCCTTACCGAGGAGAGACTTTGTGATGATGGCGGTCTTAGCTCCGCTTCTTGCTGCTTCGATAGCAGCGCGCAAACCTGCTCCTCCTGCACCTATTACAATCACGTCATATTCATGAGATGTAAATTCTTCAGCCATATCATACACCTCCTATCAATACAAAACTGAAATCAGTAATCATTCCCTTTGAGCAAGCAATAGTCCAAGCATCTCCAACGAATACTAGAACTAGAGATATCCAGAACCAGAAGCCGTGGTCTCGGTTGATTATGCTAATCTTTGAGAACAAAGCACCTCTCACCTTTGAGATACCAGTAGTCCATCTGTCAAGCATTCCACCTGCAAGGTGTCTTAGTGCGTGGCAAGAAGTAACGTAGAATGTCAAACAAACCGCTTCAAGGAACAGAATAATTGTTCCACCGGTGAATCCGTATCCGTTGTTTGAGAATGTCATTGTGTGGGTGATATCCCACCATTTGATGAGAAGAATTGGAATTACCATGTAGAGGAAATATCGGTGTAGATTATTGATTAGAAATAGTCTCTTTTCTCCCTTGTAGCCGATTTTCTTGTTGATTTCTGGCTCATCTACCCAGCATGCTGCAGGGCTAGCGAAGAATGTGCGGTAGTATACACGGCGCATGTAGTAGCAAGTTCCTCTGAAGGAAAACGGTATCCATAGAATCAAGACTGCTGCATTTACCCAAGAAGGATGGTCCCATCCAGAGAACATATCCCATTCCAATACATTAGGAGAGAACATTGGGGAGATTACGTGAGCTCCATTGACGTTGTAATCGATGTGATCGGAGAAGAAAACGACACGCCATAATGTCCACAAAACGGCTAATGTCAAGCCTATTCCCATTACAGCAGGTTGTGCCCACCAGTTATCGATTCGATTAGTTCTGCCCATGCCATTTAGCATCGGTAACTTGAGACCTTCTCCCATTAGGTACACCAACCACGCCCCCTTTAGGGGGCGGATATGTTGTGCCACTCACGATGGGGTCTTTGACCTGTTCGGCTCTTGTTCAAGCGAGAGAAGAGTAGTCTACTTCTGCTTCAACCATCTCAATCTCATCGACGTCCATCTGTGCAAGTTGTAATTTGCCAGACAACTCATCGTTCACAGCATGCCAATAGGAATACGCCTCAATAACCCAAATTCCTGACTCCCTTGTGCCGTTACCGCTTCCCTTGACGCCACCAAACGGCAAGTGTGCTTCGGCACCTGTTGTGGAATTGTTAATTCCAGTCATTCCAGCCTTAATTCCAGTCTTGAATCGGTATGCTTCAAGACGGTCATTGGTGTAAATGGCGCTTGATAGGCCATATGGAGAGGCGTTAGCCAAGTGCAGCGCATGGTCGAAACTGTCTGCTTTCACAACAGTAACTGCTGGTCCGAAAACCTCCTCGTGGAAGCAGGCCATGTCCTCCGTTACATCAGCATAAACGTGAGGCCACATGAATACTCCACCTTCTGGGCTACCCTGGAAATTCTCAGGAGTGTTGCCTGTAGTTACACGCCCTTGTCCCCACAGTTTTGTTGCTCCATCAGCTTCTACCATGTCTATTCCCTTCAGGAAATCTACCGCATACTTCTCAGATAACATAGGGCCATACAATACATCTGCGTGTTTTAGTGAGTCTCCGATTCTGGTGGTCTTGACTTTAGCCATGAACTTCTCCATGAACTCATCGTAAATGTCCTTGTGAAGAATTAGATTACCTAGGCTGGTACATCTTTGTCCAGCGGTTCCAAATCCTCCCCAGTAGGCTCCAGCAACAGCATTGTCAATGTCTGCTGTAGGCATAACTACAAGTGGATTCTTACCGCCCAATTCTAGGCTGCAAGAAACTAGGTTTCTACCGCATACTTCACCGATTGCCTTACCGACTTCGGTGCTTCCAGTGAATGAAATTTTGTTGATTAGGCCTTCATCGACAGCGTCAACGATGTATTGACCAGCACCGCTACCCTTTCCGTGAACTAAGTTGATTACTCCGTCCGGCAGACCAGCCTGATGCATTACGCGTGCGAGCGCGAAAGACAACAAAGGCGAGTCTTGAGGAGACTTCCAAACGCATGTGTTTCCACAAATGATCGCTGGAATCATCTTCCAAAATGGCACTGCTGAAGGGAAGTTGCAAGCGTTGATTATCCCACACACTCCTAGTGGTCTGCGGTAAGTGAATAATTCCTTGTCAGGCAATTCAGAATTTACAGTTTGACCATACAATCGGCGACCTTCTGATTGGAAGAACAGACAGGTGTCGATCGCTTCTTGAATTTCGCCACCGCACTCTTTCAGCGTCTTTCCAATCTCTCTTGCTTGTAGGCGTACTAAATCTTCTTTGTATTCCATCAGAAGTCTGCCCATGTTCCCAATAATCTGACCCCTTGTTGGTGCAGGGGTAGCAGCCCAACCTGTTAATGCAGAACGTGCTGCTGCAATGGCTTCATGGACGTCATCTCTTGTTGATAGAGGAAATTCTCCCAATTCATCTACAAGTTCAGCTGGGTTTCTGCTAGTGAATGAAGAACCATCAGAAGATGATTTCAATTGTCCGTTAATGATATTGTATCCCTTGATTTTAGGTAACCCGTTAGGATTTGAGTTTTCCATCAGCTCGAGGCCGGCTTCCAATACATGCGTCATGGTGGGGCCTCTTTGAATTAGGAAATAAGTCTTGCATTGTGAATAAATCCATGAGTTAAAGTGGTACCGGCTGTGGACGGCTAATACACGGAAGGGTTTATCCATGTCTGGCGATGATACAGATTCTATTTCTTTAAAGGTCTCAAAGGCTATACCAAGCGACGTTGGTCATGGCCGAGCAAGGATTAGCGGCGATAACGATTTGGACCTGAAACCAGGCGACATTATCGAGATCAAAGGAGAGAATCGCTCCACAGCCGCAATCTATTGGCGTAGTCGTCCCGAAGATGCAAAAATGGATATCATCAGAGTTGACGGAATAATCAGGAAAAATGCAGGCGTCAGTCTAGGAGATAGAGTCACTGTTTCAAAGGTCGATGCTAAGATTTGCACAAAACTGGTATTATCGCCTGTAATGGCTAACAAGCAGAAAGTGAAGTTTGGCCCTGGTATCGAAGGATTTGCTCGCAGGGGTCTGAACAAAAGACCAGTTGTTGCGGGAGACCGAATTTTCATCCCTGGAATGACTTTATTCGCCGAAGCATTACCTTTCGCAGTATTGCAAACAACTCCTAAAGGCATCGTTCAAGTTAACTCGGACACTGATATTGTAATCAAGGATGAGGCGATAGATGACGATGACGTGGGTCAATCTCAAGGAATCACATACGAAGACATAGGGGGAATTGGAACCCAACTTCTCAAAGTTAGAGAAATGATTGAACTTCCATTAAAGCATCCTGAGTTATTCCGCCGTTTAGGTATTGATCCTCCGAAGGGCGTTCTCTTACATGGCCCACCCGGCACTGGAAAAACGATGATTGCAAAGGCTGTAGCAACAGAGACAAATGCCCATTTCACATCCATCAACGGACCAGAAATAATCTCCAAGTATTACGGAGAGTCTGAAAAGCAGTTACGTGAGATTTTCGATGAGGCTGCAAACAATGCTCCAGCAATCGTATTCGTAGATGAAATAGATTCCATCTGCCCGAAGCGAGAGGATGTTAGTGGTGAAGTGGAACGAAGAGTTGTTGCCCAGATGCTCACCTTGATGGATGGAATGCAAGGTCGTGACAATGTCATCGTAATCGGTGCAACAAACCGTCGAGATGCAATGGACCCTGCCCTAAGGCGACCTGGAAGGTTTGACAGGGAAATCGAGATTGGTGTACCTGACAGAGAGGGTCGCAAGGAAATCCTTGATGTGCACACACGTCAGATGCCAATAGCTGATGATTTTGATGTGGACTGGGTATTAGAAAATACATATGGGTTCGTTGGAGCAGACCTTGCAGCACTTGTAAGAGAGTCTGCAATGAAAGCGCTACGTAGATATCTTCCTGAAATTGACCTAGATGAAGAAACAATTCCACCTGAAGTTCTCGAGAAGATGGAAGTTAGAATGGATGATTTCCGTCTTGCAATTCGAGAGATTGAACCGAGTGCTCTCAGAGAAATATATGTCGAGATACCCGATGTTTCATGGGAAAGCGTTGGTGGACTCTCGGAAATCAAAGACAGGTTGAAGGAAAGTGTTGAATGGCCACTGACCAAACCTGAATTGTTCGAGCACTTTGGAATCAAACCTCCACGAGGCATAGTTCTATTCGGCGCACCTGGGACTGGAAAAACTCTACTTGCCAAAGCGATCGCTAATGAAGCAAAAGCTAATTTTATCTCAATAAAAGGTCCTGAACTGATATCAAAATGGGTTGGTGAATCAGAAAAAGCGATTCGTGAGATATTCAAGAAAGCCAAGCAATCCTCTCCCTCTATCATATTCTTAGATGAATTCGAATCAATAGCAGGAATGAGGTCTTCCAATTCGCAGTCCGGCGGTTCGGATGTTGCAAATCGTGTAGTCAATCAACTTCTAGCAAGTATGGATGGTGTTGAAAGCCTTGACGAAGTTATCATCGTCGCAGCCACTAACAGACCTGAAATGATTGACCCTGCACTACTTAGAAGTGGTAGGTTTGAGCGTGTCCTGCACGTTCCACCACCAGATAAGCCTGCTAGAGAGGCAATCATGGACATTCATTCTTCGGGCATGCCGCTATCTCCTTTCTCGATGAAAGATATCCTTGGAAACATGGAAGGATTCACTGGTGCAGATATTGAAGCAGTGTGCAGAGAAGCTGCACTTATCGCCATGCGTGCTGGAAAGAAGAAAGTCACAAAAGGACACTTTGAGGATGCAATCTCTAGAGTTCGCCCAACTGTCACCCCAGACATGCTAGAGTATTATTCGAAGATGGAAGAGAGATTAACTTCTGGACTTTCAAATATCAAGAGGTCAAGAGATACAGGATATGGAATGGAATCGATGTAAAGTCGATAATCCTCCGTATGATTGAAGAATCTTAACTCATTGCGAGGAATGAAAGGAGCAGCGGTTTGGGATGTCTAGTTTCAGCGGAGAGTTTCTCAAACGTTCTGTTGTAGACATTAACGGTGACCTTTTTGGCCACCTAGTCGATATTATAATCGAGCCAAGAAGTGGTGAAATTACCGAGATTTTGGTAGAAGTAATTCCTGAAATTGACATAACAAAATTACCTTGGCCCAGCGAATCCGGATTGTGCCATGTTCCAGCGCAAGAAATCTCACAAATCGGCTCACGTATAGTGTTAAGACGCTGAGCAATTTGTTATCATCAGCCCACAACCTTCTAAACCCAATGTGAGGGTCGGTTGTCTGTATCTTGTACTAGAGGTGATAGTTTGGACCAAAAGCCGCGCATCAACAAAAGAAGATTTATTCTTCAGATTGCGTTCTGGTTTGTGCTTGTAATGCTTCTATCAACCGTCATTTCTCAAGTCATCAACATAGGAAACAATGACGGTCAGTCCGCATATGGAGATGATTGGGACGACATGTCCGCTTTCCGACAAGATATCAAAGACATGGGGATTGAAACAAAATCGTTGGTTTCCTCCCCTCTACTGTTAGCGGACATTGAAGATCCAGCTAACACCACTTTCATCATTGCAGGAGTCGAAAGAGATACTATTTCTTTACCTCAATTTTCTTCTGATGGATTCCTAACTTTTGCCCAAGAAGATGGCTACACGCCTGCTGAAGTTGAGGCGATAAAAGAATTCGTCTTCGCAGGTGGTGATGTTTTGGTAATGGATGACTTTGGCTATTCATCATCAATCGCAGAAGCATTTGGTGTCCAATTCAAAGGTGTTCAATTGTATGATACCGTCTACGTTACAGAATTAGATTACAACTTCGTTTGGATGTGCATTCAAGAAGCACCATGTGGCATGGATGGCACAAGCCTCGACCCCACAACTCTTGAAACTCACAACAGATGGTCCGTAGAGGACAACGGTGCTCACATTTGTCAGATATACAATGGTAGAGGTATGTCTAAATCTGATGCTGGGGTTTGTGAACAGCATTGGAAGGACGGAACAATTCAATACAATTCATCATACCAAATTTTACTGAACAATATAACTGGAATCGACATCATTCCCAACGCAAAGACTGGCATGGGTATCTCTGAAATCAGAGCCGTTACCTCTCCTGAAGCAACTATTGATGTAAACGGCGATGGAGAAATTTGGGTTGGTTCAGAGCAAACCTCGGAAACCCCTGACCTTTGGGGCCAGTTCAATCTCTCAATCGAAGTATGTATTACTCAAGATTGTAACTTTGTCCAAGGTGGACGAATCACCTTCATCTCTGATGGTTCAGCATTAACTAATGCGCTTTACGATTATGAAGGTTACAATGATGGAGATTATGGAGCAGCAGATAAGCCGATTCCTGCAAATGATAACCGTAAATGGGCATTGGATTACATAGCAGATTCGCTGGTCTATTCCGATGACCCTGGTGAATCTGAAGAAGTCCCGGGAGTTGCATCTAATGCGATGGTAATCTTCGATGAAAGCCGTCACATACAGCCGAGTATCTTATCAGAATCTTACAACACGATTTACTTCCTACTGGTTTACTTTACAGGTGAAGGATTGGCTATGCTTCTACTATTCCTCATCCTCTTCATTGCATTCGAAGGAGTTCTCCTCAAGAAAAAGGACCCTGAACCTTGGAGACACGTATTCAGTATTATCTACTATGGCTTTGGAGATGCTAATAGATACACGTATTATGCTAAATCAAACAAAATAAAACAGGTCTTCTTATCCAAAGTAAGAAACCAAAATGGCTTGACTAGAGAAGAATTTGATTCTCTTCCTGCAAGGGAATTACAGAGTATGATCAATGACCCAGTTTTGGTAAAATTCGTGTTTGAAAATAAGAACTATTCATTAGAACAGACCGTTGCTATCGTGAAACGAATAAAGGGCTGGGGGAGAACGTGAGGTGAAGTAAATGTGGACACGTAAAGCAGCATTTACATTTACAGGTGGAATCGCTTTGATTCTTATTGGAATGATGATTTCCAATCATCAAATGATGATTCTTGGTATTGCTTTCATCGCTTTCATTGTGGTTAATTCATGGGTTAGCGGACATGGTGATGTCGAAGTTCAGAGAACATTATCTGCCGACAATCTCTACAAGGGAGACGACCTCTATGTAGAACTTCTAGTTACTAATCGCAGTAGAAGAAAAACCCAGCAACTGGAAGTCTATGACAACGTGCCCCACGAAATGAAGCTAAGAAGTGGATTGAACCAAATGAAACTCAACCTCAAACCTGGAGAAAGCGCACGTATTCGCTACGTACTTCGATGTCCACTAAGAGGGCACTATTCCATTGGGCCTGTTTCCCTCAGATACAGAAATACATTCAATCTCTCCGTAGATGAAATGTATGTAGACCATCACTCTGATATCATCATCTTCCCTCAAATAAGAGACGTTGAGGAAGCATTCATTCGCTCTAGAACTGCAAAGATGTATACTGGTGCTACAACACTTAGAACACCAGGACCCGGTACTGAATTCTACTCTTTGAGAGAATATGTTCCCGGTGATCCATTCAAAAATATCAATTGGAAAGCCTTCGCTAGAACTGGTGACCTAATGATTAACGAAAAATGTAGAGATGCTGTTACAGACTTATATATCATTCTCGATAGTAGAGATATTGCTAGAATTGGAACTGTTCTAAAGAATCCTCTAGAGATGGGAACTGTAGCAGCAGCGAGCCTAGCATCGTTCTTTTTGAAAAGGCGTGACTCTGTTTCTCTAACAATATTCGATGAAAAATTGTCTTTCCTACCACCTGATACTGGAGACAAACAGTATTTCAAAATCCTTTCATCGCTAGCCGGGGTAGCACCTAGAGGAACAATGCCATTACAAGCTGTTACCAACAGTTTGGCAGCAAGATTCAGTAGAGGAAGCCCTGTTTTCATTATTTCATCTTGTGAAGGTGATGGTACCGTTCCATCCGCTGTTAGAGACCTTGTTGGAAGAGGGCATGAAGTCACAGTTCTTTCACCTTCTTCAATCGACTTTGAAAGGTTGGTTAGCCGTATTCCTAGAATGTCCTATGAGGTTCTCAAATTGGAAAGACAAAACAGACTTACATCCTTGGCTGGGTTCGGTAGCCAAGTGATTGACTGGATGCCGGACATGGACCTGTCACAAGCACTGTTGCAGGTAAGAGGTTACTGAGGTGAAAATATGGCAGGAGAAGTCACACCTCAAGGAGAAGGCGCAAGGTCGCTACATTTGCGACAATTACGTGTTCAATGGCAGATTGTAACACTACAGGTTCTAGCTACACTTGCATTGGTTTGGATGTACTTGGAAGTCGTTTCTACCTACGTTGTAGGAAGTATTGACCACACTCAATTATTCGACACAATCGAAAAAGGAATTGGGACAGAATTGCCACTTGCCGATTGGCTTACAGGAAGTGGTAGTGATGGACTATCCCGATTCTACGTCCCTCTAGGACTCGGTCTCGGACTTGGTGCTGCAATGGCAATCTTAGCATTCCAAACACCAAAGTTCCAACAAAGGGTCAAACTCGGATTCATTCTAACGCTTATCGTAGTTCTAGCAGGGCGCTTCACACTAAGTTACGTTTGGCAACTAGTCGATGATGGCTGGAGTACACCAGGAAATGATGTCTTGAAACTTCTAGAGTGGCCTTTGTTGATGATGCTTTCATTCATTATTCTGACATTTTACCTTCTTCCAATTATTACAGGAACAAGAGGTATCTGGGGATTATCTCGAAGAGGAGTTGCTTGGTCAATCGGATTTACACTGTTATTCCTCGGAATACATGCAATCCTTACTTTCCCACTAATTAGGTCTCAATTAGGAAGTTATGGTGCCCAGTTGACCACTTTGGAGATTATTGTTTCAGAGCCAACCGTATTTGGTTTGGTAACTGAGGAACAGTTTTCTTTGATTCTGATAGCTTGTCTGATGATGGTTTTCCAAGAATCTGCGTTTGGTGTAATCAGGCAGTTAGAGTATGCTTATCGCCTTCCAGAATCGTGTAAGAGAGACCCTGAATATGTTGCACAGATGGACAACCTTCTCAATGGCCACATCCGCCACACTGCTGTTTTCCTTTCACTGACTGTTGTAACAACAACTGTTGCCCTCGGTTTCCACTCGGTTCTACTCGATTGGGTCGGCGGGATTACCGGCTCTCAATGGGCATCTCAGGTAAGTGAATCAATTGAATTGACTTTGACCTATGGATTAGTCATTTCAGCATTACTTTTCTTAGGAATAATGGCTTTGCTGAGATTCGTAGTTCCTTGGCAAAGAGTGTGGGGATTCGTTGAATCCTCATTCTCAAGTAGGGATTGATCACTTAGATAGAATGGATTGGATTGTTCTTCCAACCGCTTCCATTATCACAAGAATTGCTAGTGGTAAACCACAGAACCATGTTAACAGCAACACAGTTCCAGATAGATGGTCTTGTAATAGGGAGCCTGTGTAAACGCCGGCTGCAATAATGAGTATGAAAGCCAATTTTTCAATCCATAGTGGATAAACTGCTCCCATTAGAACACCTCACAGGTCAATCCCGTCTAGTGATTCTTCCAATTCATCCAATGCTGAATCAGCAAACTTCTCACCATCAACGGGGTCAACTCTCCTAGCCCACTTGGCGTCAAGTCTGGCAAGTTCCTCCTCCAAAGTAGCTCTTTCATCTTCATGTGAAGTCGCTGTTTCAGATTCCAATACTTCGACTACACCATCGTCGGCGGGCGTGGAAAGTTCTTCCCACTCTTCGGTAATTTCACTCACTTCTACTGCGACTGCGACTTCTTCATCGATTAACTCGCCTCTCATCTGTTCAAGGGCATTCTCATTTACAGGCGCTCTTTCTCCTGATGGAACACTATCTCTTTCGAAAGGTAGCAATCCCTCTCGCTTGAAATCCCATAAAGCACCACGAACTTCTCCATTCACGAAACCACTAGCATCTAATTGGGTTAGCAACTCTTCTAGGGCACTTGTGGTGGCTTCTAATTTGACTGCAGAACCTGCATCTCTCATATCCGCTTCTAGATGAATATCATCCAGTGCTTTCTGAATTAGCGAACGTGTTTCCCTAGCTAGAACAGGTAGGGATTCTGGCCTGCGAGTATTGTTCATCAATGCTTGAACTTGTTCGGGTGGAGCACCGAGTTTTTCTAATTGCTCGAGCACATTTCTAATCCTACGTAACATAGTTACAGAGCGATCATAATCCTCTAACAAGTTCTCTAAGTCCATTACTAAACTGGTAACGGTTTCGCCTAAGTGGTGTTCCAATCTTTGTTGTACAGACCATCTAGCCAGTCCTCTTACCGCTCCTGCTGTTTGAGGAACTTGCCTCTCTAGAAGCGCCATTACTTCATTCGAAAGTAAGTGCCGAGGAGTTGTGGCTACGTGATCCACGCAACTCTGGATTACTTGTAGAGCACGTTCTACAGCACGGTCTAGTAGCGATACCGAATAACCTAGGGTTCTAGCATGTTCCAATCTTTCCAATACTGGGCCCAATCCATCAAATTGCGTACCATCCTCCAACAATGCTTGTGCAAGTGGCTCATCTGATAATTTCGCACGAAGCTTTTCTGCTTCATTGATATCTGATAGGGCTTCTTCGTGAGCAATTGCTAGGGCTTCTGCTTGGTCTAGTAGAGTTGATAACTCAGCCTCGGCCTGTCCTCTTCTCGCACCTAAATCTCCCAATTCTTTGAGGACTTGGCGTCTTTCATCCATCAATTCTCTCATTTCGGATTGAATCATTGAAGCGCGGTTTTCTTGTTCTGAGAGCCTAATCCTGTCGTCTTGTGTTCTTTCACTTGCGGCTTTGGCTTCGGTTTGAATTTGCTTCAAACTCAATTGGGCCTCATTGATTTTGGATTCCAATTCAGATAATTCGCCCTGTGCTCTACGGTGTCTATCTCTAGTTGCTTCCACCTGCTCCTCAATCATTCGTTGGCGACGTTGGTCGTCTTCGATTCTTGTTCTAATGCTAGACAAGGTAGCGGAATGAGAATCTATGTCGCTAGACAATGCAGCCTCTTTGGTTGCCATTTCCTCAATTTTCGCTGACAACTCAGAACTTTGCCTACTATCTCCCAGAATTCTAGCAAGTTCAACCGCTCGCTCACTGAGTTGATGTTCAAGTTCGTTGACTCTCTTGGAAAGCCTATCGCTTCTTGCCTCAGAATTTTCAGAAGTAGCTTGAGCAGCCGACAAATCGAGTTGTAATTGGTCAATTGTACGGTTATAAGATGCGATTTTTTCTTGGACATCAGCAGTTTGTCTATTCGCTTCATTTGCGTTCACTTTAGCAGCGCTTTCAGACTTCTGAGAAGATTCCAAGGTAACGGTTAATGCTGCAATTTCCTTTTTTGCATCCGACAAGCGAAGTTCTGATTTTTCCAACTTTCTTCTCAGGCCATCATCGATTCCAGATGATTTTTCAATTGTTGCCAGTCCTTCAGATGGTATTGCAATCTTAATTGCGAATTCAAACCTAGTCCTCTCTTTTCTCAATTGTTGTAACCCAATCTCAAACCCATATAGGTGATTCAGCATTTGCTTCAACAACGCTTGGCGTGATTCGGAACGAGTTCTTGTTGTAGCTAACTCTTCACAGAATTGGCCTAGATTGAAGTCGATTACATTGCCTGATTCTGTCCCAAGTATTGTGCCTACAGGTAGTCTGTGTAAGGCTAAGACTCTGCGCGATTCGCATAATTGGTTAACAGCTTCAACGACTTTTGTTTTACCAGGTGCTTGCATTGCTACTGGAATACCTTTCACGAGAGCAACTCGAATTGCTTTAGATGATTTCCCTGCAGTCAAATGTCCAGTCAAACCTTCTTCCACAGCGGTTGTTAACATGGATAGGATCGCATCTGTGCCACCTCTTCCTTCTCGAATTACGTGACCATCCGTAAGTGCCTCGCCTTGCGAACCCATAGCGTCTATTTGTCCATCCATCAATGCTGCAATTTGGTTAATCAAGCGGCTGTGGTCAACATCTGCTTCTGTCCAAACTGCAAGAGCGACTTCTCCGGCTTCGGCAAGTAAAAGTGAACCATCGCCGGTATGTAATGTCCAATGGCCATCTCCCTCTAGTCCTAAGTCGCTAGCCATCGCTCTCCTTCCTGCCAAAGTTTCTCCAACTTGGGCTGCTAGCAAATCTGCAGAAGAAGGTAGGTCGCCAGAATCATCGATTAGCATTCCAGAATCTACCGCAATTCCTCCTCTAACCTCAGGTCGCAAAATTAGTTGGGATAATACTGCAGATAAGTCTCTTGAAAGTAGCCTTTCCAAGGAATCGCCTGATCCAATGAGTCCTCTCATGTCAGCAGCGTGCTCAAACGCCTCAGGAATTACCTCAGCAACAGAGCCCAAAGCGGATTGAGTCCAAACCTTTGCAACCAAACGATGCTGGTCTAATTCAAGGGTCTCAAGTCGATCTTTCGCAGCTTTACCACAAAGCAAAACCTTGCCTTTAGCGGGCTCAGCAATCCAACCTACAACCCTTCCAGCACGAATGATTCTATGCCCGCTCGCAGTTGACCTACGGCCAAGATATGTCGTAACTGAACCGTTTTCAAACGGTAATATTGAACCATCACTCACATCGATTTCGTCGTCAACAGGTATTCCATATGGTAGATCGAACATGTCCATCACCTCATCATTGAGTTAAGCATATCCACATCACATTCGACTGCGTGCCGCCACCTTGCTACTCTGCCACCTTTCTTTCCAGAGATTACCAAACTTGCATCCTCATTCAATCGAGTGAGAAGATACAAGCCATCTCCTTCAGACCAGAATTCCAAGCCTCTTCCAACACTGTGTGTTTTTTCGAGTTTATCCATTGCTTGGACCAACTGGGTGGCATGTTCAACGTTGGGTGCACGACCTCTCTTTCCAACCGCTGCAACCAAGCCGCTTCGTCTAGAAACGATGTATGCTTGGTCTGCACCAGGAAGGGCAGAAAATCCGGCCAAAATGCGTTGCATCATGCGCGCTCAAGTTGGTGCAGGTTCAAAACGGCTTCAAGAAGTTTGGCTTTTCAAAACGCCCGTAGGGCGGTTTGTGGGGTTGTTTGATTTTGCCAACTGTTTTTTCTAACCGGAAATCTAGGCATATGGTTTTTCCAATTGAATTTTTAATTTTTCAATTGGAATTTTTTACCGGCGACATCAAGTCTAGAACCTCATGGAGGTGGCATGGCCGAACTTTTTGATGTCCCGAGTTGTGACAAGTGTCGCAATCCGGCTATTCATCACCAAGTTTACTCTGGCCGAATGATGTGTGGGGCACACCTTACAGAAAGTGTCCGCAAAAAGGCATCTAAGGCACTCAGAGAACAACTAATCCTACCGAAGGGAGAGCACACTACTATACTGGTCGCAATCTCTGGAGGAAAAGACTCTGCCGTTTTACTTGAGAGGATCCATGAAAATTTGGGAAAACGGCGTGATGTCACAATTATCGGAGGATGTGTTGATGAAGGAATTGAAGGGTATAGGCCTCCTTCTCTCGAGTGTGCAAGAGAGTTGTGTGAAAACTTAGGAGTTAGATTCGAAACTGTGTCCTATCCTGAATTAGGATTCAAAGAGATGGATGAAGTCGTGGGAAAAATTGCTACTATGGGAGAAAAGAAGGCCCCTTGCTCGTATTGTGGAGTTTTCAGACGCCAAGGAATCAATCACCTTGCAGAAAGAGTTGGTGCAGACGTCATAGCTTTGGGACATAACTTGGATGACATGGCACAAACAATCATGATGAATATGCAAAATGGTGACCTAGAGAGAACTCTAAGACTAGCACCACATACTAGCACTCCACTGGAGGGAATGGTTCCTAGAATCGTGCCTTTGAGATGGATTCCAGAACAAGAGATTCACCTTTATGCATTACATCGTGGCCTGCCAATACACCATGAGGAATGCCCTCATGGGGAAGGTGCGCTAAGATTCAGACATAGAGAGACTGTCGCAATGATGGAGGCAGATGTTCCTGGAACAAGGCATGGCTTACTTAGAATGGCTGATGACCTAAAGAAATTGCACGCTATGGCTGGAGAAAAGTTCAGCACTGCGAAAGCCATCAATTGCCCTGAATGCGGACAGATCTGTAGTGGAAAGATATGCAAAGCCTGCGAAATGAAAAAGCAGATGCAATAGTCATACTCTTCTGCGTAATCTCTCCATGAAACCATCTGCTAATCCAAGTGATTCTAGAGATTCATCGATTCGTCCAGCCTTGTGTGCATCGGATGCCAAAGCGATGGCTTCTTCTGCAGATTTCCTGTCCTCATCATCGAGTTGTATGCCGCTAGCATCGCACTGATTGCGTAGAATTTTCCATTCATCTAATACGTATTCTAACAGTTCATTTGCTTCATCACTTGCCTTGCTTTCCGCATCTAGGTCTGTTGTTAACCTTTCAAGTAAAGTTGCAGCGTGCGTCCATTCAAGTTCATCTGCTGAGGATTCAATTTCGGCTAAACGTCCATCCCAATCCTTAGCATCCTCCCTGTCTGACCATCTAGAAATTAAGTGCACTTTTTGTCGAAGCGCCCTTCTAACATCATCCATTGCTTCCCTTTCAGAGTTAATTTCTCTAACAATTCCATCAGCAAGTCCTTTTGCCTGAGATGAATTTCCTTGTTCGAGTTCTGATTCAGCACTCTCTAATCGCTGCTCAAGACGTGCCTTGTTAATGCCATCTGCAGCCTTTAGTTGCTTAGCTGCCTCCGATACTGCTTCTTCTGCTGCGACCATTGCATCCCCTGAAGCAGCAAGTTGATCTGGGATAACCATTGCAAATTCGTATGCCTTTTTCGGTTTCTCTGCATGCAGTTTCTTCTTTGCGTCCGACAAAATATCCTCTAGACCATCTTGGGAATGCTGTGATGCTGCCAGCAAGGCTGCTCCTTCTCTGATCGCTTCCTCAGCCTTTTCCCACCATTCAATAATTTCAATAGCTCTTTTCTTGGCTTGGCGGAATAGAGCCTCTCCTTCTCTTAGGCTGCCTAATTCAACCTCTCGCTGACCCATGTCCCATGCTTTTCTTGGACGTTTTGCAATCGGTGCGATTTGTTCAGCAGTTTCAACCGAGTGCAGTGAATCTGCTTTGATTTCCTCGACATCGCCTGCAAGAGATAGTGAGCGCTCGATATCTTCTTCTGCTTCGTTTAGTAATCGCATTCCCCAATCTGGTTCTCGATGTCCTTCTTCTCTTGCCGTCATTATCAGGCTGGCGGCTTGGTCAACTGCAGCACCTTCACTTTTCAAAACTAGAATCCTTTCTTCCATCGAGTTAAGTCTAGCATTGAACTTCTTCCTTAGTTCTCTCTGGTCGTCTTTACCAAACCAATCCATGCAAATTAGAATTAGGCCGATTGTGCACAAAGCGATTTTTAGGTATGCTGATGTGTCATCTAAACTAATTGTTGTTAGGAGAGATATCGATAAAACAAGACCTAGAAGCCCCATAATTGCTCTGAATTTCAGTACTGCTATTTCGCCTTCAAGGATGCTCCTACTTGTTGAAAACAAAGCGTATGAAATTGCCAGTAGAACTACCATTCCGGTCATTTTAGAAATATTCCCTTCCAAATTTGAAACCGCAACAATCGCAAGAGGTAGCCATGCAATAGTTGAGATAATACCAATTCTAGATCTTGACTTTTGGTCCATGATTCCCAAATCTTGGACAAACACTCCCCACCCAATTATGATCATTGCATACACTAAATCTGAATTTAGAGAATCACCGCTCATTCCGGATTTCAGAGTTGGCCATGCTAGCCAAACCGCTGCACCTAGCATCGCTATGGCTGAAAAACCTGCAAGTTTTTCGATTCTGTTGAGACGGTTTTTGGACTCGGCTTTGATTGCTTCATCCAAATCAATAAAGCCATCCATAAGTAACCCACCTGTAGTCTATCATATCAGAATCGCGGTTCATTGCGTGACCGTGCCCAAACAATTGCAAGAATGCCCAAACCAACAACGATGGTTAATTCTAATCCACCAAAACCGACCCCTGAGCTATATTCACTTACCGAATGTTTCACTACTGTTTGATTTGAATCATCAAGATAGGAAAGTTCTACAGAGAATGTTTCAAACCAGCCCATATCTACTTTCATGGTAACAATTGCTGTGGTGGTTTGTGAGTAACTCGATGGGCCAATAATGGAATCCACACAAACATCATCACTACAGAGAATAAATTCAGTAGTGCTGGCTCCATTATTTTGGACTGTTATCCAAAACTGATTTTCACCAGGTTCAACATCACTTGTTGAAGACCTAATGTCAATGACTTCGATATTTCTTGCTATCGGAGGTGCTATTGCAATGCCAAATGTGTAACCTGCCAAATTGCCTGCTTCATCTAATCCGGCCACATTGATTTCATAGTATCCTACTGCTAATTCTGGCAGTTCCCAATATTGTATCTCTGACCAAGATAAATCGGTATATTCTTGCCCTAAAATATTAATTGAAAAATTAATTTTGTCAATTGAAGAGTGGTCGTCAAAACTTTGGGTCAAATTTAGTCTTAAATAATCCCCGGGGCGGGAAACCAACGGGGCCGGTGCCCAATCGCCATCATCATCGAGTTTCTCTAAATCGGCAATGATAACCGGTCCTGCTTTGTCCATCAATCTAATTGTCCAGTTAGCTGAAGTTGTGTGTCCAACATCATCGCTTACATCTGCAGATAACCAGTATTCTATCTGGCCTCTCTGCTTATGCCTCTCCGTAATATTGTCATTGAATGAGTTTAGATTTGAATCAGGGCTAAATGAAGTCTGCAGATTTCGACCACTATACCACCAACCATCTGATTTGTTGCTAGTCCAATAGACGTCTAAGTCGTCATCATGATCGTCACTTACACCTAAACTAAAATTGAATTGACCGGGCGCTATCTCAATAACAGAATTGCTTGAATTGATGTATGGGTATCCACCATCCAATACTAAAGAGGTGGAAAATGAACCATTTAGGCCGCCTTCATCTGTACAGCTCACGGAAATTGGCAATTCTGTATCTTTTTCAAACGAAGAAAGATTGACCCCAAGATTGGAGGTTAAACCAGAGATATTCCAATCACAGGTGTGAAGCGACAATGGTGCGTCATTAATTTTCACATTGAAGTTATATGACGTGTTATCCCAAGGCAATGCGTTGATTTCATCCATTGAAAGAATAGGTGCAGAATTTTGACCTAGTGTGATTGTGTAGTACCCGGAAATAGAGGTTTCATCCCGATGCAATGTGAAATTGTTTGGGATTCCTTCAATCCATTCATTTAGAGGACTGGATAAGTATTGCCAGCCACCATCGGTTGTAATTGTTAGAGGGGTTGATTGGCGTATATCATTTTGGAATGGCACTTCAAACCTTATCAAATTGATACTGGAGCGTTCTCCAGCAATTTCTGCTGATTCATTCCACCCCCAATAACCATTTGAGAAATCAATATTTGATTCTATGATTAGATTGGAGAATACAACTTCTGAATCATCGATTAGGCAGCATAGTGAATGCTTTCCATTGTAGTAATTTATCGATTCTAGCAACATGCTCAATTGTGATACGTCTCCTTGTAAAAACCGGTCTACTTGGCTTTCGATTCCAGCGCCAACCCCTGGAATAAACGGTAGACCGAGGCCGGTATTGAACAGATGATTTGCATCCCAATTTCCTGAAATGTTTTCATTTGGATGTAAACTCGATGTGAATTCTATTTTGGCTGAACCATGTATAGAACTCGAATTTAATTGTTCATTTACCCATTGAGTTGTTGGAGGCCATGTCGAATTCCCAACCGGCATGCCCTTGTCGTATACTCTTGCAGTCCACCCTCCGCCATATTCTCCAACAGTAAGGTTTTGATCTTGCCAAGCTACAACCTTACCACTTCCTGTATGGATTGCTTTAACTGAGATATCATCTGAAAAATTTCCAACAATCGAGTAGGAGGTAGTAGCGTTTGGTATAGTTACCATCTGTTGGCTATTCCTCGTTTCTGAACCACCATCTCCAATCACTAAAATTGATACTCCACTCGGAGCGTCCACCATACCATCGCTGATACCAACTTCCCAATCACCCCCCAATACCTGCATAGTGTGGGCTCCAGAAACAGAAAATAGGTCCTCTATTATTGGATGAGCCTGTAATACAACCGTCGTTTGAGTTGAAGGGACTGGAGGGTGCCACATCACTACATAACCATCACATGTAGCACTTGCTTGATACATTCCTTTCCCAGGATTACTGATTTCTGCACCGCTCCATGGCTCTGTCAAAGTCACTTCACAATTAGAAATTGGATTACCAAATGGATCTTCGACTTCTACTATCCAAGGGTCCGCTTCTTCAGCCCATGCGGCTGGAATCAGAAGAAGCAAAACGAGCAACAAAGCCCTGCGCATGGAACCTAGGAATAATTCATACCACATCAAGAAAGCGGATTTACGCGCCCATATGTTCAAGGTCGGCTTAGGCCCAAGCCCTATGGAAGGGGAGAGGTTTATGCCCGGATTAATCACCATGGACGACCTAACAAATGAGGAAATTGTCTCAATTCTTGATGATGCAGAAAAATTGCTTCCCGTAGCGCGCGGCGAGTTATATCTACCATTGTTACAGGGTAGAATATTGGGCAATTTGTTTTTCGAACCATCAACAAGAACTCGTATGTCTTTTGAAACCGCAATGAAGAGGCTGGGAGGAGATGTTGTAAACCTAGGAGATGTTAAGACTTCATCTGTAGTAAAGGGAGAAACATTGTTCGATACTATACAGATGGTTGATGGATATACCGATATTATCGCAATGCGCCATCCTAGACAAGGAGCTGCTCAGTATGCTTGTGACAGTGCAAATGTCCCAATTTTAAACGGAGGGGACGGAGCAGGCCACCATCCTACTCAAACCATGCTTGACCTGTTCACAATCAGACAAGCGCACGGAACACTTGAAGGATTGAATGTCGTTCTTGCTGGAGATTTACGATATGGTAGAACTGTTCATTCTCTATCTCACGCACTTGTTCGATTTGGATGCAATGTAACCTTTGCATCGCCGGATAGTCTTATGATGCCTGAAGAAATTGTTGCAGATTTGAAAGCACACGGTGCTGAAGTTGTCGAAACAGATGACTTGTTGGGGCAAATAAACAACGCTGATGTAATCTACATGACAAGAATTCAGAAGGAAAGATTCCCTGATGAAGATGAGTACGCTAAGGTTGCTGGCGCATACAAACTACAAGCAAGCGATTTGGACGGCGCCAAACCTGACATGATAATCATGCATCCATTGCCGAGAGTGGATGAAATACACCCTTCGGTAGATCTCACAAGACATGCACGATACTTCGAGCAGGCATTCAACGGAGTTGTAGCTAGAATGGCGTTAATGTGTTGGTTGTTAGGAGTTAATGTTCCTGATGATGTCGACAAAGAAGGGGTGAAACTATGAGTCAAGAAGCGAACATGAGAAGGGTTACTGCAATCAAAAACGGTACCGTAATCGATCATGTGCCTGCAGGAAAAGCACTTTCTGTACTCAAAATGTTAGGTATTGAGGGAGATATGTCTAACCCGGTTTCACTTGTCATGAATGTTCCATCCCAAAAAATGGGTGGAAAAGACATCATCAAAGTTGAGGACAGAGAACTAACCCAAAACGAATTGGACAGACTTGCTTTAGTTGCCCCTGATGCTTCTGTAGCCATTATTCGTGCTTATTCTGTTGCAGAGAAATTAGAAATTAACCTCACTGAAGAGGTTGTTAATGTAGCAAGGTGTACGTTTTCTAATTGTATTACAATAAATCCTCGTGAACCGCTGCCTCACAGATTAGTGGTAACAAATAGAGACCCTTTGGAGTTAAGATGCAGATATTGTGGTAAAACACAAGATATCGAGGGACTAGTTGACAATTTAATTTGATTACAAATCAAATAAACCAGCCTTTTCACAGGCATCGAAATCGATGTATCCAGGCATTCCTAAATCGATTGGTACGCCACCTACTGTGGTGATTATTCCTGTCATGATTAGGTAATTAGCAAATGGTGGATTTGGCCATGCTGCTTTCTTCCAACCCTTTTTCCCGAGGCGCTTGGTCGTGGTTTCCCTTCTTGTCATCCATGCATTTGCATACCATGAATGAATTTTCATCATATTTGTTTGATTATCGGGAGCGGCTACCACATTGTGTGAGCTCTGCCAATTCTTTTCCCAATCGCCTTCCATTGTATTTGCCCAAATCAAACCAGTCTTTTCAGATACTGGCATTTCTAATTCACCTTTGGATGCAATATAGATTGCTAATCTTCTGAGATGTGGGTGGCGAGGATGTTTCTTCATTGCCTTTTCTACGATACTAATCGCGCTTGCTTTCATCCCTCTATCAATGTAAAGCAAAGCCCTAGCCGTCTGGCCATGTGGCCATTCATCCATATCGATGTTGTTTTTCTTAACCCATGCTTCCAGTTTATCGAGAGCGATCTCAGGTTGTGACCAAATTCTAAACCGTGCTATGTCACCTAAGATGTGCAACTTAGTTGCGGGTTTGTATTTCCATGCAATATTACTACCTGGCACGCCGTCCCTGAATCTCTTTAACAAGTCGATATTCCTCTTTGTTAGTCCATCAATACGTAAGAATGGCTTAACTGAATTAGGAAGTTTGACTGATGGGTCTAGTATTGATGTAACCCACTTCAGCCTAGCAGATTCAATATCCTCATCGGCGAGATATTCCAGCCTTGGTATAGCTTCAGGGATGTCTCTCTGCGCAAGAGATGCTGCTGCTAGGATTATTCTTGCTATTTCGGCTGTTCTTCCAGCGCGTAAAGCAAGAAAAGAAAGTGCAACCTGTTCTGCTTGGTCCCATCTGCCTAATCCCATCAACATCTCCATACTAGCTTCTGTTCTACGAACCAAAGATAGACCTTCGATACTTTCTTCGCCATGATCTTCGTAAAGCAATTCCATTTTATCCATCGCCTTAGACCAATTATCTGATTTGATGAGTTCTCTGAAGTCCTCGCCTTGACGGTAAATCATTTGCTCAATCGCTTCGAGTTGGATTCTTTTTTGGTTTGCCATTGCATCAAATGAGATATCATCTAACCTCTGTCCAGTTCTTCTCGACAAAATCCATATTGATAAGAAGACAACTTGGCCACCTGAAGCTAACATCCAAGTCATTTCTTCTAGAGCATCCTTTCTGATAACTTGACAAATAGACTCTTCCCAAGAACCACATTGTGAACCCTGTGGAAGATATTGTGAATCCCAGAATGTCAACATAGCCAAAGCAAGCAATAACATCGATTGACCTGCAAATCCAGTGAAACAGAAATTCAAAACATTCGCTTGCTGAGTTCTTTCACTTCTTAACAACCGAGAATCTGCAAGTCGAATTCCTCCTTTACCCGATACATCTGCAATATCCAAAAACAAGATTCTTGCAACCTCGTATACGAATAGGAATCCTACTATTGCAACGTTTAGCAGCAAAAAGAGCAACACGATTGTTACCAAAGGAACCCTAATTCCTGGTTCAGAAATGAATGAAAACAATTCAATCGCATAAAATCCGATAACTCCACCTTCCTCCATTATCGATGACTGTGGACGATATTCTGGTAAATCTAGAACCCTTTGAGAATGTTCAAACATAGTTGGATCGATACCAAGTAAAATTAAGGATACAAATGTATTGAATGCGATGAATGGCATTGCTGCAGTGTTAAGCCAAACGAGAGTCGATACGAATTGTTTTCTAGCTCCGGGCTTGTATGGATAAAATGCAGAAGGTTCACCTTTCGAGAGTTGTCTGCTCGATTCAGTAAGTGCAGTCCATGAAGAACCCATAACTCTGCCATAGGCGATGAACCCTGGTGCGAATGCTAGGCAACCAGTTAATGCTAGTCTCCGGTCAAATTCGATATCTGCAAAATACATGATGTACCATAGCATGATTAGAGAGGTAAACCATAGGATGGTGATCGAAACACCGACCCCATTTCTGAATGTACTCGCTCCTTGAAGGGTTGCTCTTCGTCCTCCGGTCCGATTTACAATTTGGGTACTCATGGAGACACCTGTTGAAATCATTGCTGGAGTGATAATTAGAATGAGGGCCATAGCCAAAGAAACTTGATGCAACCCCTCGGTTAAGTCCATTGTATAGAATAGCCATTCCATTCCCAGTAAAATAGCGCCAGTTAATGCCATAACATAGACTGTTAGTCCGTTTCGCATACCCTTTGTTTTGAGTAATTCCTTCGCCTCTTCTTTTGTTGCTGTAACAGTGTGAACCTCATACCTTTTTGGCCCAGTAGGAAATGCTACTTGCAATCCTGATAATCCTCTAGGGATGAGGTATTCTTGAAAGAGATAGGAAATGATTGCGGAAAGTGAAACAGCAAGAATTGCCATGCCATCTATGCCGCTGACTAACTCAATTCCCATGTGCTAGCCTCATTCTTCTTTTGCTGGAACTAAAGACGGTATTGCCTTCTTTGTGTTTATCTCATTCAGCAATTCATCAAGGAATAAATTAAATTCGACACCGGCTCTTTGGTCACCATTTCTAGCACGAATTGAAACCGTGTTATTCTCTGTTTCATCATCTCCCAAAATCAACATGTACGCAGGCTGGAATTTCCTGTGCATTCTGATTTTCTTTCCTATGGTGTGGTCCCCATCGTCTAAATCTGCTCTAATTCCAGCAGCCTTGAGTTTGGCAGCAACTTCTCTACCGTACTCTACCTGCTTTTCAGAAATGGTCAGAACGTGAACTTGGGTTGGTGCTAGCCAAGTTGGGAACTTTCCAGCAAAGTGTTCGATTAGTACACCACAAAATCTCTCCATCGAGCCAAATGGTGCTCTGTGAATCATAACAGGGCGATGCATCTCTCCATCGCTGCCTTTGTATTGAAGGTCAAATCTTTCTGGAAGGTTGTAATCAACCTGCACGGTTCCTAATTGCCATTCACGACCGATTACATCTTTGACTACGAAGTCGATTTTGGGACCATAGAATGCTGCTTCTCCTGGTTCTTCTGACCAATTCACATCTAGGCTGCTAGCGGCCTGTCTACATGCATCTTCAGCTAAATCCCACTTTTCGCTTGCTCCGACATATTTGCTTGAGTCTGGATCTCTCAAACCAACTCTTACTCTGTAATCGCTCATACCTAATGCTTCGAAAATGACCTGGACAAGTTCGATACATCCTAGAACTTCGTTTGCAATTTGGTCTTCTGTTACGAAAAGATGTGCGTCATCTTGAGTGAAGCCTCTTACCCTAGTTAGGCCTGAAATTTCTCCCGATTGTTCCCAACGGTAAACAGTTCCAAATTCTGCCAATCTAAGCGGTAGATCTCTGTATGAGCGCGCTTGAGATGCGTAGATTTTGATATGGTGTGGACAATTCATTGGTTTGAGCATATACCCTTCGATATCTCCAGCCGCCATCATGTTTGACAATTCGCCGCAAGTACAACCCTCATCGGATAATTTCGCCATCATGTCTTTCTCTACTAGCGGCGGGTATTGTGAATCCTGATAGTACGGGAAGTGCCCACTTTTCCTGTATAAGTCCAGTTTGCCTATGTGTGGAGTGTAGACTTGATGGTAACCTTGTCTTTTCAGGTGCTCAGAAATGAAGTCTTGGAGGCAAGTTCGAACAACTGCACCCCTAGGTGTCCACAGAATTAGCCCCTGTCCAACATCTTCGTCAACGTGGAAAAGTTGCAAATCTTTGCCTAACTTCCTGTGGTCTCGCTTTTTTGCTTCCTCAATTGCTGACATTGTGGCCTTCAATGCATCCTTTGTAGGTTCAACGATTCCATAAATTCTAGTTAATCTCTCTCGGCTTTGGTCACCTCTCCAAAACGCAGAAGAGACAGAAGTGAGGCGAACATGCATCAACTTAGCAGTGGAATGAACGTGTGGTCCAAGACACAAATCATACCAATCTCCTTGGCGATAAATTGTAGAGCCTGCTCCATCCTCTAATTTGTCATTGATAATTTCAATCTTGTATGGATTTGCAGAAAACAGTTCATTCAGCTCAGAGTCAGTACACTTAACACGCTCAACAGTTAGGTTTCTGCGTGCTATTTCATGCATTTTCTTCTGGACAACCTTCAATTCAGATTCTCCAAATTCTTCTAAATCAGCAAAATCGTAATAGAATCCTCGATCGATTGCAGGTCCAATTGTAGGCTTAGCATTTGGATAGAGCGAAGTAACTGCTTGGGCTAATAGATGGGCAGCACTGTGCCGAAGGATGTGAATTCCGTCATCAGTGAAGCCAGAAATTCCCTCTACTGAGCAATCAGAGTCAAGTGTTGAAGAGAAATCCTTCTGCTGTCCGTCAACAAGAGCAGCGATGCAGTCGTGCTTTCTACCCTCTATGTCAATCACGATTTCCCCTGCTGTTATGCCGGATGCGTATTCGTTAACTGAACCATCCGGCAAGGTGACTGAAATCATTGACATCGAGGTGCCTCCGCCCCCTTCGGGGGCGCTTTCGCCTTTCACCTTGACGATTGATGGATTGAAATTATTGAGATATTGAACGTTTAGCAGAATTACCACTGAACGTCAAAGTCATCTCCTTCCTTAGACGAAAGTTCAGATACAACGGTGGCTTGTTTTTCCTCAGGCTCAGGTTGTTCTTTTTTTGCCATTTTAATCTCTGACCTTTTCTCGACAACATCACGCTGGCCACGGAACTTCGGTGCATCGTGAACCTTGACTTCTTTCTTTTCAGTGGGAGTTACTTCTTTCTGCTCTTCTTTGATCTGATTCTTCCAAGCACCCTCAAAACTGAGGTCGTCAACTCTCCTCTCCATGTAGGAGGCTTAGCACAGACAATACATAATCGGTTTGATGTATCGTGAATTTTTGGCCGGTGATATGCGCCTAGCCGTAGTTGTCAATCCCGACGCTGGACTTGGCGGCCGTCTGGGGTTCAAGGGTAGTGATGGAAGGGCTGCAGAAGCAAGGGCTGCTGGCGCCGAAGATAGGGCAGGTCCGAGAATGCGGCAGTGCTTAGAGAAACTTTCAGAATTAACCAGAGAGCCAATCGAAATCCTAGCATGGGATGGTAGGATGGGCGGAGACTGGATTCCCGGCAAGTACACCTCAACCGGACAAACACCAGACAAAACGGATGCATCTTCTACATCCGATTTCATTAAGGCCCACTCTCCTGATTTGTTCCTCTATGCTGGTGGAGACGGGACTACAAGAGACATTGTAGAAGCACTTGGGGATAGGGAAATCCCTCTAGTTGGAGTGCCAGGTGGTGTGAAAATGCATAGCGGTTGTTTTGCAACTACCCCAAAAGCAGCTGCAGAGGTAGTATGGTCGTTCTTCACCGGTGACCTAATGGTTGCAAGGACAGAAGTCATGGATTTGGACGAAGAAGTCTATCGTAAAGGTGAATGGAAAGTAAAGATGTATGGTGAAGCATTTACACCTGCAAGCCCACGATGGATGCAAGGTGCCAAAGAACAAGTTCAAAGGGAGTCTGAAGAGGAAACCCTCGAAGCCATGTCTTCCCACATCGCCAATTTGGTTGAAGAAAACCCCGATTTGATGTTAGTTTGGGGAAGTGGTGGAACTCTTCGACAAATGTGCAAACAAATTGGTCATGAATCAACCCTTCTTGGCATAGATATCCAGCATGCTGGAAAGATGTATAATGATCTCAATGAATCTGGACTGCTTGAAATTATCAACGAGCACCAAGGCGAAATCAAGTTACTTCTATCTCCTATGGGTGGACAAGGTTTCCTAATTGGAAGAGGTAATCTTCAACTTTCGCCAGACGTATTACGTTCGATTGGAACAGAAAACATCCTTGGAATCGCTACACCAGCCAAATTATTGGGGCTTAATGAATTAAGAATTGATACAGGTGATGAAGACCTTGATGCAGAGATTAGAGCGAAGAAGTATCTCAAAGTGCTTCAAGGATATCGAACAACAAGAGTTATCCGAGTAGCGAATGATTGATTGAATCAATTTTGATGCGGTTATTGCTGTGATTGGTTTGTAGAAATAGTGGTTTTGTCTTCTGTTTTTGTTTCACCATACTTTGCAAAACAAAGGAATGCGAAACCTGCACATAATAATGTTCCAGCGAATAAATTATACTTTTCTTGTTTGATAGGATGACACTGCACAACAGTAAAGGTGTCATCATCCCATCTTTCATCACAAACTTCACTCAATGTTTCTGTACCGGATTCCATCTCCTTGATGTAATATGTGTGAATATTCATCATTAGTGAAATTAATAGTACAACAGATGCAGTTGAAAACAAAAAACCAGCGATTTGCCATTTGTTTGCCATATGACTGCTAATACCTTTCAGTTAATTGGCATATCTACTAAAAATACAAACGGACCCTTCTGTATACCCATTGATACGAAGGGTACCCTATGAATCACCCGTGATACAGAGGGGGGCCCTTTGAACTAGTCCCAACCATCAACATTTATATTTCCAAATTCTACTTCAAAAAAGAATGAGATTGCTTGTGAAAATAGCATGTTATCTCTTGATTGATATTTATCATTTAACTTTGCTCGTGAGATGTCCCAGTCAACTGGTGCATCACCATCTGCAATGATTAATCTAATTGGTTGGGAATTTTTTGATGCCTTTTCTAGGTTCTTCATTTCTTTAGAATATTGAATAAATTCTGGCATATTTTCAGAAATTACAACATTACTGTAAGAACGGTGGCGAGATAAGCATTTGCGAAGGAATGAATTGAATGCCGACTCATGTACGGCTTCTTCATTTGTTTCATTCCATTTTGTGATCATTTTATTGTATGTATTCACTTTTATTTTCAAATTTATTTCCCTCAAACCTTTATCTTTCAAGAAGGTGTCATCATCCCAATCTCCTATCATTCGCGCCATAATACTCCTAATACCTTCAAGGTATCAAACTAATGCTAGCATAAATTACCAATTCGGATAGATTGCAAGGGGTCATCCGAAACCCCTTTGCATTTTATTTTCCGATACAAAGGGGATTCAGTGGGTCGATACAGACGCTACCCTCCAATGAGATGTTAGTACAGAGGGTGTTGGAAGGGTTCGTGCTAGTCGAAAGTGTATCTTCTACTAGTTCGTTCCCCTTTTTTGTAGTACCAACTTACATCCTTGTGCATGTATTCAAGATATTCTTTTTCTGTTGCTTCTTTACCAATAAATTCCCATCTTGATTTTTCTTTTTCCCCGATATCTGGGTGCTTGTGATTGTATGTTGTTGTTCCAGCAGGATGCCAAGACTCAGGGATGTACACCTTTCTTACAATGCCATTTGCCACTGCAAGAACTAATTCCACTTCTTCCTTTTTTTTGCCTAAAGCCCAAATGCCGCGAGTAATGTCGTACAATTCTCCATCTGACATGTTAGGCCTCCAATGTTGGTTGAGCCTTAACATCAAGATTTTATGTTTGAATTCAGCAGGTTTTGGATTCAGTTTAATTGCAATCTCTTGAATTGATTCTCTCCCATTTTCGACATCATGGCCTCTTACTTTGTTGGTGAGTTTTCCATGACCCAAACCTATTGAATCGATTAGTGATCTTTCTATGAGCAAAGCGTTCTCCTCAGAAAGATTTCTTGCGATGATATCAATTCGGGGAATTTTACCAACCTTCTTTAGCCCTTGAATCCACTCAACCTTATCTGATTCTTCATGGGAATGAAGGTGAGAAAGAGCCCTGTTCCCTGTTCCTTTGCCAATATATCTGATTGCTGAATCAATAGGGTCTACATATGCATAAACATAGGATCCAAGTGATTCCCATACATCGTCGTGAATATCCATATGACATGCCTAAACATTTTTTGTTATAACATTGCTCAGAATATCACCAGTATCTACAAATCAATTCGGATAAGTTGCAAGGGGTTATCCGATACCCCTTTGCGATTTATTTTTTGATACAAAGGGGATTAAGTGGGTCGATACAGACGCTACCGTTGTTATGGATGGGTATACGAAGGGGAGCCCTTTGAACTGAAAACTGCTCAAACCTTATCCCAATGTAATGACTGGTTCTATCATGGTCCTAATTCAATGCCCCCATTGTGGAAAAAATGTTGAATTAGAAGACGGGTCATCGGGATTGTTTGATTGCCCTTATTGCAAAAACGAATTTGAGTTTGAAGGTGAAGCAAAAACCATCACTGTTACAATAGAAGAGACGGGAAAAGTAGCAATTACACTCCTATCATTATCTATTATATTTGGAATTGGAGCAGGATTGATCTACATTAATGACTTATTCTCTCCTGAAAATGTTAACAGTTTGGAAGATGCCATGAATCGTGGATTAAGTAATTCTCCAGTAATCATGATAGCAGATTTCTGCTTGGCAATATCAGGCATGTTATTTCTTGTTTCTACAGTTGCTTATATTATTCAAGAGATTAGATTTAGAATTTGATTGTAAAATACAACGGGCCATCCGTTAACCCTTAGCATCATGCGAGAATACGGAGGGCTTGCAATGGGCCGATACAGACGCTACCCTTTGCTTTGTAAGATGAAAGTGGTACTCAATTCTTCGGTTTGAACTGAACAATCAGCATTACCCAGACCGATAATAAAACACCTGCAAGAACTCGGTCTAAAGTAGAAACAAGCCACAAACCTGTGTAAAATATTGCAATAAAGCTAGCGAGGGCGATTACAAGAACTGGTGCGATTTTGGGCTTTGGATGAATGAAACTGTATGCAAGGTAGCCTCCGCCAAAGTAAGCAAATAGGTAAGCAAATACGACATATGTAATTCCCAAAAATAAACCAAAGATTGCAAACTCTGGCATCAGATTCGGACGTAATATGATTAGTTCAATGGTCAAGAAGATCGCAGCAAAATTGTGCATTACCTGCTC
>MDSV01007927.1_pt1 | contig 34185 bp, 27 predicted proteins | sample 810851 | NCBI WGS metagenome assembly MDSV01 (sample SAMN05326640, study PRJNA326480) | marine metagenome | isolation source: seawater | place: Atlantic Ocean: North East | collected 2012 | reverse complement strand
TTAGTAGCGGTTTTGATTAAAATGTTATTTTAGGGAGAAATTAAATGGCGACTATTAATCACAGTTCAGGTGCGGACATAATCGTACCAAGTAATAATGGAACAACTTACAGAGGTTTAGGTGGCGACGATACCTATATCCTTTCAAACTCAATTGCAGCAAATGCTGCGGTTACAATTGTGGACACTAGTGGAGCAAATAAAATCCAATTAGTAGATGGTCTTTCAATTGCATCTTCAAAGTTCGCAGCCGATGCTGTGCAATTAACTTTGTCTAATGGAGCTGTTGTTACAATTAATGGCGCTAGTAATTTCACATATGACCTAGGTGGTAACGCTACTGCAGGTGTAACTGGATCTTCTAATACACTTTCAGCATTTGCAGCATCAATGGGTGTTGCAACTCTACCAACTTCTGGTTCAACTGCAGGTAGTTCAGATGTTACTATTAATAATAGTGGTATCAGTTCAACTGCTTCTCCAACATATACAGTAACTAAAGACACCGCAAAAGTCGTCGAAGGTGGTGAAGTTACTTTCACTATTACTGCTAGCTCTGCAGTATCCGCAGACACATCTTTCTCCTGGTCTGTAATGGGTGATACAAATGGTTCAACAGTAGCCGCAGCTGCGAATGCAGATATAACAACTTTATCAGGAACAGCTACTATTGCTTCTGGTGCAACTTCAACAACATTTAAAGTTGGTGCTGTTACAGACTCAACTGTCGAAGGTTTAGAAGGAATTAAAGTAAGTATATTTGATTCAAATGCGACTGCGCTTTCAAGTGATAATATTCTTATTGATAACGCTGGTTCTTCAGCTACATCACAATCTTACACTGGTACAACTGGAGTTAATAATTTCACTGGTGGTGCTGGCGACGATAGTTTTGATTTTTCACTTGCCGCATCATTTCAAGATATTGATAAATTAGACGGTGGTGATGGTTCGGATACTTTAACTGTTAAAGTCTCTACAGCTACTAGCCTTAAACCAGAACTCGAAAATATTGAGAATGTTACATTTACTAATACAGCGGCTGCAACAAATGACTTAACAATTAATGCAGTTGATACAGCTAGCGGTTACGATAACATTACTAATGTTAGTTCAACTGGTGGCTTGATTCTTAATAACCTTCAGTCTTTACCTTCAAAATTCACTATTAATAATGCTGGTGATACGATGGTTCTTGATTTTGAAGCTGCAGCTGTTGCTGGCGATGCTGATAACCTACATATCAATCTTACCGGTACAGGCACTACTCCTACTCTTGAGATTACCGCTGATGGTACTGGTGATATTGAAACAGTTACACTTAACAGTACTGCACAAGCGAACACTCTTACAACTTTAACTACTGCTGATGTTGATCCATCAAAATTAGTTGTAACTGGTGATCAAGGTTTAACTATTACAGATGCACTTAGTGCTGAAATCACAACTGTTGATGCATCTGCTATGACAGGTGTTGTAGGCCTAACTTTATCTGCTGCTCCTGGCTATGCAACTGGTATTACTTTTATGGGTGGTGCTGGTGCTGATGCTATGACTGGTACAGCTGGTATTGATAATGTTACCGGTGGTGCAGGTAATGATACAATTACTATGACAGCTCTTGCTGCCACTGATACAATTGATGGTGGTGATGGTGCTGATACTCTTTCAATTAGCCAAACTATTGCATCTGCAACTGTTCTAGGTGGTGTTTCAAATGTTGAAACATTAGCTGTTACCGGTGCTAACAATGTAACTTTAGCTGCTGCGATTAGTGCTACAACTTTTAACCTTGCTGATACAGATGCTCAGGTATTAACACTTGATCAAGGATATACTGGTGCTACTACAGTCGTACTTGCTACGTATCTAGGTGGTGATAGTGCAGACTCTGCTGATGGTGTTGATAATGCAATGGCTAATGTAGAGCTAACAGTTATGGCTGAATCAACAACTCTTGATACTGAACTAACACTTACAGGCGGTACTGGTACTGATACCTTACAATTATACCCTGTTGGTAAATCTGGTACAGCTGCTAATGACTATGCTAATACAGATGAAGTAACAGATTCCGTTTCAGGATTTGAAAACTTTGTTATTTTAGATAATCCTGTTGCGAATGCAGCTACTTCAATTGATTTTGGTGCCTATGATCCAGGAACAGGAAAGAACATTACTATCGATTCATCCGCACTTGGAGCTACTGATGCTGCTTTAACAATTGACGCATCAGCTATCACAGCTTCAGCGACAACTGGTAAACAAATTACATTTACTGGTGGTGCTAACGCTACTAATTTTAGTGCTGGTAACGATGACGATACAATCACAACAGGTGCTGGTAACGATACAGTAGCTGGTACAGCTGGTTCTAATACGATAAATACAGGTGCTGGTGTTGATAGCATTGACGGTGGTACTGGTAATGAAAATATTAATGCTGGTGCTGGTAATGATACTATTGATATGGCCGCTAATATTACTGCTTTAGATACGATTGATGGTGGTGATGGAACTGATACTTTAATTACAACAGCTGCTATTGCTAGTTCAACTATTCTTGGCGGTGTAAGTAATGTTGAAATTCTTAGCGTTGAAGGTGATGGTATTGCTGTTACTTTAGCTGCAGATGTTGGTCCAGCTATCTTCTATTTTACTGATGCTGACGGTCAAACGCTTACCTTAAATACGGGTTATACGCAAGCAACTAGTGTCTATCTAACAGGTGATGCTACAAATACTGATACAATTACTAATTCAGCGGCTGATGTTGATCTTACAGTTTATGGTAATGCTGCAGACTTTGATTCAGGAACAACTATTACAGGTGGTTCTAATCATGATGAGCTTGTTATTTCTCAAGGTGGCGGTGGTACCGCACTTGTTGATGCTGGCTATACAGGTATTGATAAAATTACAATAACTGATAAAGCTGGTGATAATACTTCTGATGTTACTCTTACAATGAGCCATGGTTATGCTACTGCAGTTACTGTTGACGCATCTGCATTAGACGCAGGCGAAGATGCTACTTTAAATCTTGGAAGTGCTGCCGCTGCTGTGACTATTACCTCAGGTGGTGGTGCTGATATTATTACTGGTGGTAACCTCGGTGATACTATTGACTCAGGAACTGGTGCTGACGTCGTAAACGGTGGTACTGGTCTTGATAATATTACAACCGGTGATGGTAATGATAAGGTAGATGTTTCTGCTGCTGCTGCATTCTATACAACACTTGGAACAGATACTGTTTCTGGTGGTGCTGGTAATGATGAATTAGAATTTGACGCTGCTGTTACACTTACAACAGCCAGAACTGCAAACATTAGTGGTTTTGAAAACTTAGATCTTACAACTGGTTCAAATATTACAGTTAATGATGCATTCTTAGCTGCTAACCCTGGCATTGTTATTAAACCAGGTGCTAATGGTACAATCCAAGGATCAACTGCAACAGGTGATAGCCTAACTACATCACTAAATGTTTCAGCTGATGCTGCTGGTGTATTATCGGTACTAGGTGGTACAGGTGATGATACTGTTACGTTTACTCATACAAATTCATTAACTGCTCTAGATACTGTTAATGGTGGTGCTGGTACTGATACTATTTATATTAGAAATGATAATGGAACTCTTGCATCTGTTGCTACAACAGCTGTTGTTGATGTTAATGTTTCTAACGTTGAGAGAATTGAAGTTCTTGACTTCGCTCTTGATGATGGTGGTGGTTCAGATATAGATGTTGATATGACTATTACAATTAATGCTGGTTATACTGGAGCGGCCTTAACTATTGATGGTTCATCTCAAGATATGCACCCAACAGCATTAGCTGGTGGTGAGGGCTTAAATGTTGATGGTAGTAACAACCTTGCAACAGAAGTTCTAACACTTATTGGTGGTGGTTTTGATGATTCACTTAAAGGTGGAGCTGGTGCAGATGATATTACTGGTGGTGCTGGTGCTGACCTTCTATATGGTGAAGCTGGCAATGACGTAATATCCGGTGGTACTGGTGCTGATACTATTGAAGGTGGTACTGGTATTGATAATCTATCCGGTGGTGCTGGTAACGATGTATTTAAAATGGTTACACATGCTGCTTTCCAAACTAATGGTGGTGCTGAAACTATCGATGGTGGTGCTGGTAATGATACATTAGAATTCTATGAAGCTGCTTCAGTTAGTGTTGCTGCTCCTGAAATGGAAAAGGTTTCTGGAATTGAATCAATTGTATTCGGTACTAATATAGCTGCTAATTTATCAGAACTTGCTTTAGGTAATGGCTTCTTTACTTCAAATGGCTCATCATCAATTTCAGTTACTGCTAATGCTGCTGATAATGCAACTTCAGAAACTAAAGTTGATCTTTCAGCTGTAAGTAATGGTTCAGTTACGTTCTATCCAAATAATGCAAACGGTGCTCAAGCAGACTCACTTTATGGTGGTTCTGGTGATGATGTTTGGGTTATTACAGGTGCTATTGCTGATACATCACTAGATACAGGCGATGTGTTTGATGGTAATGGTGGTACTGACTCATTCTCAGTTGTCAATTCTGCTGACACTACTACTCAGCTAGACTTTGCTACTGTTTCTGAAGTTGAAGCATACAATGCTACTAAAAATGCTGCTGCTACTTCTACTGTTACTTTGACAGCAGTTGCTACAACAACTGTTGTACCAGCGACATTTACTGTTGATTGGTCTGCAGTAACTTCTACTGCCGGTATACTTTCATGGAATGATGGTAATACTGATACAATCACTACAGCCTTTACAATTACAGGTGGTTACGCTGCTGATATTATTAACGGTTCTAAGGGAGCTGATATAATTAATGGTGGTTATGGCCTTAATGTTATGGCTGGTAATACTGGTAATGATAGTATTACAGGTGGTGCTTTAGGCGATGACATTAATGGTAATGCTGGTGCTGACACACTTGTTGGTGGCGGCGGTGCCGACACCTTAGTTTCTGGTGCTGGTAACGATAGCATTAGTGGCGGTGATGCGGCTGATATTATTACAGGTGGTTCTGGTATGGATACTATTACTACTGGTGCTGGTAATGATACTGTGATTTATACTGCTATTACAGAATCTGCTGGTTCAACTGCTGATGTTATTACAGACTTTACTTCAGCTGCTGATAATATCAGAGTTACTCATACCTTAACTAAAGTCTCATTTGTATTAACAGATAGAGGTGATGTGACTAACTCAGGTGATTTACCAGGTATATTTAGTACAGCTGCTGGTGATGCAGGATTTATTTCAAGTGAAAGTGCATTTGGTATTGATTTTGATGCTGATGGTATTGTTAATACAAACGACTTCAAGGTTGCTTTAACTGGAGCTACTGGCTTTACTGTTAATGATCTTGATATGTATTTAACTGCACCGGGTATTAATTCTCAAATTATTAAAACTGCAGGTGGTAACGATAGTATTACTGGTACTAATAATAGCGCTCAGAATGTTAAATCTTACGCTGGTAACGATACTATAGACATGGTTGATAATACTGGTACTGTTGCTGGTGGTCTTGGTGATGATACTATCGCCATGGGTGCTGCTGGTGATGCTAGCTATATCTTCTTTGATGCATCTGATGGTGCTGATAGTGTTACTGAGTTTACAGATGGTGAAGATTTCCTCGTTCTTGAAGAAGCTGATACAACTGATGCTACTGATGGTGCTGCTGCTGTAATTGGTGTTGGTCCTGCAGGTGATAATGCAGATGGTGCTGCTTATGATGTAGCTGCTAATAACCTTGATACTGCTGCATTCGATATTCTTGAGCTTTCAAATACTATATCACAAACTAATGCTGCTAACTCTGACTTGTATGAGGACTATACAAATGAAAATGCCGCAGCCTTGTTTGAATCATTAACTACTGCTATTGATGGTCAAATTATTTCTGGTATTACTGTTGATAATGCTGGTGATAAATTCTTTATCTTAGCTTACGAAGCAGATGGTTCTACTGATGGTGCTCACCTTTATCATGCTAATTCTGCCGCTGTTGTTAACGATACGTTAATTACTCTGAATGAGGTTAGCTATGTTGCTTATATAGCAGGTATTACTAACCTTCAACTTGATGATGGCGAGATTCTTGTTAGAAGTGTTGTAACAGGTAATGATGAAGCTGTATTTGGTTAAAGTTTCATAAGGAAAATTAAGAGGGCGGTTTTTACCGCCCTTTTTTTTTATTAAATTTAAATGAATGATATTGTACAAAAATATTTCAATTTATTTCCATTTCCTCATCCTATCAATATTATAGATTTAATTAATAAAGGTTTAAGAGAACCTTATGATATTGTTGACGAGAAAAAGTATATTTTTCCTGATGATATCGATAAGAGGATAAGTAATGTTTTGGTTACTGGGTGTGGTTTTAATCAAGCCCTTTATCATGCAACCAGAAACCCTAATATAAATTTCACTGCTGTTGATTTTTCTAATCCTGTTAAAGAGCATATCATTCGCTATTGTGATGAGCATAAAGTTGATAACTTAAGTTTTATTTATGACGATTATATTTCTCTTAATAATATTAAATTTGATCTTATATATGCAACTGATGTTATAAATTATTCTAAAACCCCTAAAGATTCTCTTTTACACTTGCATTCACTATTAAATGATAACGGTGCTCTAATATTATCCTTACCATCGAGTTATTATTATGACAGCATTGAGCTAATTAAAAAAAATTTTAATTTTCTTGAACTTTCTTTTGAGAGTAATGATGATATTGATTTTGCCTTTAATTTAGTTCAAGGACTTCTTTCTGTCCATCCTTCGAAAGTAAATATACATGACCTTAAAACTAAGCAAATAATTAATAAATTTGATTTTATTTATAGATTTATGACCCCTGTAAATAATCACTATAATATTCATAATCTATTTGATTTAATTTCTAGTTGTGATCTTTTTTTCCAAAATTGGAATTATAATTCAGATTATAGTCCTAAAGCCCTTTTTTGGGATGAAAATATTAATTTACCGGGGATTATTAATAAATTTGATGATAAAGATTTGTTACAAACATGGGATACTGTTCTAAATATTAAAGGTCCATTTTCAACTAGTCAAAAATTAACATTTTCACTTAGAAAAAAATATAACCCTAACTTTATGAAAGATCTTATAAATCATGATGACTCTTTAATTTATATTAGGCCTAATCATATTATTCAGAAAAATCCAACTATGACAGCAACTTTTTTTTCTAGAACAAACTACAAAAGAACACTAAAAGAAGATGAGGCAGCTATCCTTGCTTTACTTTCACAGCCTACCTCTAAGAATAATTTATTAAAATTAACAGGCTATTCTTTAGATGAATTAAATGATATTTTAGATAGGTTATGGGCATATTCTGCTATTAGTTATTATAAGGAGTAGATATTGAAAAAATTATTGCATGTTGGTTGTGGTCCAAAAACTAAAGAACAAACTACTGAAATTTTCAAACTCGATGACTGGGAGGAAACACGTCTTGATATAGATGTAACTGTAAAACCTGATATTGTTGCTTCTCTTACAGATTTTTCATCAATTGATGATAATACTTATGATGCAATTTTTTCTTCGCATAATATTGAGCATTTATTTCCTCACGAAGTTGAACTTGCTTTTAAAGAATTTAATCGTGTATTAGTCGACGATGGTTATCTTTTAATTACATGTCCAGATCTTAAAAATGTTTCTAAATATGTTGTTGAGGATAAACTTTTGGAGCCATTATATGAATCTCCAGCTGGTCCAATCACACCCTTAGATATTATGTATGGTCATAGAGGCTCTATTCAAAATGGAAATACTTTTATGGCGCATAAATGCGGTTTTACCATGAATGTATTGGTTGGACTTTTAAATAATTGTGGATTTAAAAGTACTGTTGGGGCTGAAAGGGCAAATTATTTTGATATATGGGCTATTGGCTATAAAAATACCGAGGTTTTGCCTGAACAATCAACGAAACTTTTAAAGGAGCATTTAGGTATTAAAGAAGAAAACATTGAGCTTAATTAATTATGCCTAATACAAGTCATGCACCTTGGTCAACATTTTTTCAGTTGGATGCATATAATGTTTCTGGTGAAAAACTTATGGGTCGTCAGGCTGCCGGCTTTTCATATATTAAAGCCTTAGCTGAGAACAATTATGATACTTTGAGTTTTTTTGTAAAAGATAAGTCGGAACATGAAAAAGTCATCTCTCTTGTAAAGCCGCTATTAAAAAGAAAAACAGATTTAAATTTTATACCTTGGTTAAACCCTAATCTATCTGAAAAGTTTGGTGGTATCTTTGTACCCGAACCAAAACTCGGTATGCACGCCCTTTTAAGATCAAAATTTGGACATCAAAGCCATAGTATTGTCGGAATAACTCATACCACAGCATCTGATTCAGTTATGGATTCAGTGGCTGATTATATTGTAAAGCCTGTTAAGCCATGGGATGCAATTATATGTACTTCTAAATGTGTTAAAGATTCTTTGACAATGATTTTAGAAAATCAAAAAGACTTCCTTAAATTTGAGTTAAATGCTAATAAGTTTGAACTACCACAATTACCTATAATACCTTTGGGTATAAATAATGATGAATTTAACTATGATCAATCATTTAGAGAAGATGTAAGATCAAGTTTGGGTTTAAAAGAAAATGATATAGCAATAATTTTTGTAGGAAGACTCTCCTTTCATGCTAAATCACATCCTTTTCCTATGTTCGCAGCACTAAATGAACTATCAAAAAAAATTAAGAATGGAGGTAAGGTACATCTTTTATTAACGGGCTGGTTTGGTAATGATAATATTAAAAAAATATTTATTGATGAGCATAAGCTTATCTCTCCGGATATAATTTGTCATTTACTAGATGGAAGAGATCAACAAAATAAACATAAAACATTTGCTGCTGGAGATATTTTTATGTCCTTAAGTGATAATTTTCAAGAAACTTTTGGCTTGACGCCGCTTGAGGCAATGTCCTCAGGTTTACCAGTTGTAGTATCTGATTGGAATGGCTATAGAGAGACTGTTCGTGATGGAAAAGATGGATTCACAATTAAAACTAGATCTTTACCAAAAGGATCTGGCGAAGATTTAATGTATAATTATAGAAGAGGTATTTATAATTATGATCACTATATTGGATACACTAGTCAGCTGGTTTCAGTTGATATTGATCATTGTATTCGTTCCCTTGAAAAATTAATTTTTAATAAGGAATTAAGAATGAGGATGGGTAAATCTGGTAAAGAAAGAGCACAAACTAATTTTGAGTGGAAAAAAATACTTAATCAATATTCTGATCTTAATGAAGAATTAAATAATATTCGTTTAAATAATAAAGATAAATTAGCTTCTAATAGCTTACAAAGCGGTATTAATATCGATCCATTTTTATTATTTGAATCTTATCCATCAAGTGTAATTACAATTAAGTCAGAAATAAAAAAATCAAATACTATTAATCACTTAAGTATAAATGATATTTTAAGTTTAGGTAGTGTTTCTTTTGCTTTAAATGGTCCAAATAATCAAAACAATTTAATTGATAAAACAATTATCTTAGAAATTTATAATAAATTACCTAATCATTTTATTAAGATAGAGCAATTGATTGAAGAATCAAAAATTGTTGAAAAAAATCTATTAAAATCAGTAATTTGGATGAGCAAGTATGGCTTACTAAAGGTTAAGGATTAAAATGGCTAAAGTTAAAACTATAATTTTTATACATCAAAATTTTCCTGCACAATTTAAACATTTGGCGCCTTTATTAGCAAAAAATAAAAACTATAATGTTCACTCAATTTCATTAATTGATGAGTCCTCAGAAGGTGTTATTCATCATAAATATTCCTTAGAGCAAACTACATCTGGAACAGTGCATCCACTTGCACAAGAGTTTGAAGCTAAAATTATAAGAGCTAATTCTCTATCAAAATTAGCATATAAAATGAAATCCGAAGGTATTATGGCAGATTTAATTATAGGTCATCCAGGCTGGGGTGAAACATTATTTATAAAAAATGTTTGGCCGGATTCAAAGTTATTATCCTATATGGAATTTTTTTATTACAGCAAAAATTCAGATGTTGATTTTGATAGTGAATTCCCAAATGACGAATCCTTTCTTGCAAATAAACTAACCGCAAGAAATGCACCTATTCTTTCTGATCTTTATAATGCGGATAAAATTATTACTCCAACTAATTTTCAAGCAAGCCATGCTCCAGAGTACTTTAAGAAAAAGCTTGTTGTGCTTCATGAGGGGATTGCGACTAATAGATTACAAAGAAATGATAATCTAAGAATTCAAATAAATGAGCATGTGCTGACTTCAAATGATAAAATAGTATTATTTATTGCACGAAATTTAGAACCATATAGGGGTTATCATAGTTTCATAAGAAGTATACCTGGTGTTCTCAAAAAACATCCAGATTCATATATATCTATTGTTGGTGGTCATGATGTAAGTTATGGAAAACAACCTCCAAAAGGACAGTCATTTAAAGAAATTTTTCAAAATGAGGTGAGAGAATCCATAAGTGATAAAAAGTTAAGAGATCTTTTTGATGAAAGAGTTTTATTTTTAGGCTATCTTGAGTACGAAAGTTTAGTAAAGATGATCCAAATTTCTACTCTTCACGTTTATTTAACATATCCATTTGTTTTATCTTGGTCTTTTCTCGAGTCAATGTCATGTGAGTCAATAATTATTGCTTCAAATACTGAGCCAGTTAGAGAGGTTATTAATGATAAAAAGAATGGTTTACTAGTTGATTTTTTTAATTATGAAGAAATATCTGAAAATATTATTAATATTTTAGATGATAGAGAAAAATTTAAGCATTTGGGTAAAAATGCACGTGATTTTATTATTAAAAATTATGATCTTGAAAAAGTAATTCTTCCCAAGTATCTAAAATTAATAAAGGATTTGTTAGATGAAAAATAATTTCAGTGTTGAAAATTTATTTAACGATGTGAAGAGGCTTAAACCAACCAAACATAAAGACGATCGTGGTTTTTTTAGTGAAATATTTAGAGATGATATATCTAGAAAACTTGGTTTTGGCTCAAATTATATTCAAGATAATTATTCATTTTCATTAAAAAAAGGTACTATTAGGGGTATGCATTTTCAAAAAAATCCTAAACCTCAGAAAAAGCTAATTAAGGTTATTAGCGGATCAATTTTTGATGTTTTTATTGATTTACGTTCAAATTCATCAACTTATTTAAGTTTTTCATCTATTGAGCATGATGAAAATGATGGATGGTTATTTATACCAGATGGTTTTGCTCACGGTTTTTGTTCTTTAGCAGATAATACTAATATCTTTTATAAGGTCGATAATTACTATGATGCTGAAATGGATTCTGGATTAAATTACTTAGATCCTAAATTTAATATAAAATGGCCTTTTAAAGAATCTGATGTAATTATTTCAGAAAAAGATAAAAATCTTCCATCATTTGATCAAATAAAAAATGATCTAGATTTTTAATTAAGCAGGGGATACTATGAAATTTAATTTCAGCAGATTTTTGATTACAGGCGGCTGTGGATTTATTGGATCTTCCCTAGTAAGAAATTTAATTAAAAGAAATAATATTTCAATTATTAATATTGATAAAATGACCTACGCATCAAATATATTGGCAGTAGAAAAAACAAATCACTTATATACTCATTATAAAAAAGATATTAATGATATAAATTTTTTAAGGAATATTATAAATGATTTTAATCCAGATTGTTTAATCCACTTCGCTGCTGAGTCTCATGTAGATCGATCAATTGATAACCCAAGTGAATTCATAGAAACGAATATAGTTGGTACATATAACCTACTTAATACAACCTATGCTTATTGGAGGGAACTTAATAAGAAAAATAAAGATAGATTTAGATTTATGCATATTTCAACTGATGAAGTTTATGGTGATGCATATCAATTACCCTCCTTTGATGAGGAAAGCCCTTTTTTACCGAATAGCCCATATGCAGCCTCAAAAGCATCTTCTGATCTTTTAGTAAGATCTTGGAATAAAACATATAATTTTCCTTCAATAATAACTAGTGCTTCAAATAATTATGGTAAATGGCAATTTCCAGAAAAACTTATTCCGTTAACTATTAAGAAAGCTCTTTTAGGAGAAAAAATTCCTATTTATGGGGATGGAAGCCAGATTAGAAATTGGCTTAATGTGGAAGACCATATTGAGGGTATAATAAATGTCTTAAGTAAGGGAAAGGTTGGTGAGAGATATAATTTAGCCTCCTCAACAGAGCTAACTAATCTTGAAGTTGTAGAAACTATTTGTAAAACTTTAGATGCTTTAGCGCCATCAGAAAATGGTTTAAAATATAGTGAATTGATAACATATGTAAAAGATCGACCAGGTCATGATAAAAGGTATTCACTAGATATTACCAAGATAAAAAACGAGCTTGACTGGTTACCTAAAAAATCATTTAAAGAAGGTATTTATGAGACAGTTGAATGGTATTTAAATAATAAAGATTGGTTATTTAATAAAACGAAAGAAAAATATGATGGAAGAAGGCTAGGGCAACTTAAATAATGAAGGTTCTTTTACTAGGTGGATCGGGTCAATTAGGGAGAGATGTCTTAAAATTCTCAGGCTATGTTGAGGATTTTAATTTATTAAGCCCGTGTTCAAAAGAACTTGATATTACGAATTATAAAAGTTTATTGAAATACATAAATATTCATTTACCAGATATCATAGTAAACTGTGCTGCATATACAAATGTTGATATGGCTGAAAATGATAAAAAAAAAGCAGAAGAATTAAACTTTAATGCAGTAAAGAAAATTCATAAAAGTATTAAAAATAAGGAAATTTTATATATTCAAATTTCGACAGATTATGTATTTGGTGGCAGAGGTGCAGGGCCATATTTAGAGTCAGATATTACATCTCCAATGATGTTTTATGGTCTAACAAAATTAAAAGCAGAAGATTATGTACGGTCGAATTTTAATAAATTTATTATAATTAGAACAGCTTCATTAATTGGACTAGAGAGGAGTAATTTTTTTAAAACGGTAATTAATAATTTAATATCTAAAAAACAAATGAAAATTATTTCTGATCAAAAAATATCTATAACATGGTCAAAAGAGCTAGCTATAGCAATTTTAAATATTTGTAAAAAATATAAAAAAAATCAAACATTTGCATCCAATAAAATAGGTCATATTGTTAATAAAGGTTTTACAAACTGGTATGATCTAGCTAAAGAAATTGAATATTGTTTTCATGAATTTCTACATAGTACAGATTTTAAAACTATTATTTCAGAAATATCTCATAAAAATTGGGTATCAGATTCAAATAGACCTCTAGATTCTAGACTTGGAATAAGTGAAAGTTTTTATAATGAAAATGAAATAATTATGAATGATTGGAAAAAGGCGGTAAAATTAATGACTTTCGAGTTTATGGGAATTAATAATGATTAAGAAAGGTATAGTGCTTGCTGGTGGTTTTGGAACTAGACTCCATCCATTAACAAAAGTTGTCTCAAAACAACTATTACCAGTCTATGATAAACCAATGGTTTTATATCCTATTGAAACATTAACAAAAGCTGGCATTGATGATCTTTTAATCATTACCAATCCTGATGATAAAATTTTATTTGAGAGGTTGCTCGAAGGTTTTAATACGGATTTAAGTATCACTTTTGCAGTTCAAAATTATCCAAATGGAATTGCAGAGGCTTTAATTATTGCTAAGGATTGGTTAAATAATGAAGGTTGCGCTCTTATACTTGGGGATAATATTTTTCTCTCTGATAATATTAATGATTGCTTAAAAAATGCACTCTTAAAAGAGAATGGTGCAACGATCTTTGGTTTTCATGTTAATGATCCATCAAGGTATGGAGTTATTGAATTTGAAAATAATAAGGTTCTATCAATAGAGGAAAAACCCAAGAATCCAAAAAGTAATTGGGCTGCAACAGGATTATATGTTTTTGATAGTAGTGTTTATGAAAGGGCTCTTGCTTTAAAACCTTCAGACAGAGGTGAAATTGAGATTACCGATCTTAATATTAGTTATCTAAAAGATGAAAATTTAAATTTATCTTTATTGGATAAAGACTCTTATTGGCTTGATGCAGGAACCTTTGAGTCACTTCTTGAGGCAGGCACTCTAGTAAAAAAGTTAAAAAATATCTAATTATTCTCTAAGGGCTGTTTTCGATAATTTTGTTATTGGGTTAAATAAATAACTAAGAATGGTTCTTTTTTCACCAATAATAGAAACATTTGCTTGCATTCCAGATTTAATAATGATGTCTTCATTATTTAGTAATTTTTCATCATTAACTTCAATAATTGACTCATAAAAAGGAGTTCCTTGCTCACCTACTAATGTAGTGGACTCTGAAACTGTTTTTACAATACCTTCAAATTGACCATATATAGCCATATCATATGACATAAAAGCAATCTGGGCTTTCATTCCAGTTTCAACATTAGCAACATCCTTTGTTTCAATTAACGCTTTTAATCTTAAATTAGCATTATCAGGAACAATTTTTGCTAGTGTTGTGCCAGATGATACGTATTGTCCAATGTTTTTTACCTCAACTATACTCACAGTTCCATCTGTAGTAGACTTAACTTCGGAAAAATCTTTTGATATAAGAGCATTATTTAACCTTCTCTCAGATTCAATTAATAATAATTTCTCATTAAGTAAAACAATTTCTGCTTCTGAACCTCTATCAACTAGATTTTGTAATAGGGAAACTTTCTTTTTTCTAGTGTTAAATTCTGCGAGAGAATTTTCATAGTTGGAATCATTTTGTGATTTATTTATAAAAAAAAGAATATCTCCTTTTTTCACTTTATCTCCTAACTTTACTGAAATTTTCTCTATTGGTCCCGCAATAGTATTTTGTATCAGTTGTACTTGAGATTCTGGATTTACTTCACCTGACGCTCTAACAACTTGATCAATTTTTGCTAATGATGCCCAAAGAACAACAATAATAGTAAAGCTGCAAATAAACCAAAAAACATAATAAGATTTTTCTAATTTCTTAATTTTAAACTCACTCAGAAAGCTCAAAAGATTTAAGAATTTTTCTTTATTTATTTTAAAGTTTTTAAAATATTTTATTATTTTATTCATTAATTATCTCTTATTTCTTTTGTTTCTGAAGTATTTCGCTTGTTGGCCCAAATCTAACAACTTTACCAGCCACTAAAACCATAATTTTATCCATGTTAATCAGATGATTTGTATTATGAGTTATCATTAAAATAGTTGGTTTGTATGGAAGACTAAAGATTGATTTCATTATTTCAAATTCAGTTTCTGAATCCATTGCGCTTGTTGGTTCATCAAGAACTAATAGCTTTGGTTTTCTAAGAAAAGCCCTTGCTAATGAAATAGTTTGCCTTTGCCCACCTGATAGATTTACACCGTTTTCTTTAAGAAAGTAATTGTACCCTCCATTTAGGTTACCAATAAAATTATTTGCTGTTGATAAAGTAGATGCTTCAATAACATCAGATTCAGTTACCTCTTCGAATCCAGCAATAATATTTTCATAAACTGATCCAGAGAATAATTGTATATTCTGAGGACAATAACCAATTTCTCTTCTTAGGATATCAGATGGGATATTATTTATATCATAATTACCAATTTTTATAGATCCTAGCTGTGGGAGATGATAACCGATTATGCTTTTAATTAATGAGGATTTTCCTGAGCCAAGTGAACCGACTATACCTATTTTTTCTCCTGCCTTTATAGAAAAGTTAATATTTTCTAAAATTTTTGAATCACCTAAATCTAAATTTAAATTTTTTACATCAATTGAGGCTGAGTCAATCTTTACAGCAAGTTTACTTTTAACAATTTCATCCCTAGATTCGGTGCTCATTAAATCATTAACATTCTTATATGCAGTTAAAGCCGTATTAAGCCTTGTTAGAAGCTGAGCAGCTTGTACAAGAGGTGATAAAGTCCTTCCTGACAATATAACGCAAGCAATTAGTGCTCCTGTAGACATAGATTGAGAGGATATTAATATTACACCGTACACAATTATTGCAACTTGACTTATTTGAAGGCCTGTTTGTCCAAATGTAGTTGCTATATTTGTTGTAATTCGAGTCAATATTGATGATTTACCCTGTTTTTCAACTGAAGTGAGCCATCTTCCTTTTAAAAAATTTCCACCTGCAATTGTTCTTACACTTTCAAGATTATGAGTTAATTCAGACAATACACTTGCTTTTCCTTGTCTGAGTGTCATATCTGTTTCAGAGAATCTTTTTAAAAAGGGTTGAACTATTGCTGCAACACCTAAAACCAGTGGAACTATCATAAGGGGTACAATTGCTATTTTACCACCAATTGATGCTATAACCCCAATAAATAAAAACATAAATGGTAAATCTACTAAAGCTAATAAAGTAGCTGAAGTAAAAAATTCTTTAACAGCATCAAATTCTCTTACATTGCTAACTAATTTACTTGGACTTTCTATGATTTTGTCGTCATGGCTTAGTAATTTATCAATTAACTTTTCACTTACATTTTTATCTAAATCATTTCCTGCTATATCAGAAAAATATCCCCTGAGTAGCTTTAAAATAAAATCAAAAATAATAACTACTGACATACCAATTGTTAGAGCCAAAAGTGAACTCAAGGCATAATTAGGCAATACTCTGTCATATACTGTCATAATATAAAATGCACTTACAAAACCAAAAGCATTAATGAAAATTGAAGCAAAAAAAACTTGCAAATAAATACTTTTATTTTCTAATAATGTTCCAAAAAACCAATGTTCTTTTAAAGGTATTTTTTTATCAACTTCTTGTTTCATAATAAGTCCATGTAAAATATATTAGATAAGGCTTGATTTTGATGAGATAATTCAAGAAAACTTATAATTAGATCATATTCTGAGCTAAGTAAAATTTGTAGTTGTTGTATTTCTTTTTCTGCGCTTGAGACAAGGGTATTTGCACTAAACCCGCTAACATTTATTCTACTTTCAATAATCTCTCTTTGGTTTTGTGTATCTAAAAAAGCTTGCAAAAGTTGGCTTCTAGCTTTTAAAGCAGAGTCGAATTTTGATATTATTTCTTTCTCTATTGATGCTGTTCTTTTTCTATCAACATCTACATCAGTGAGTACTGCTTTTGATTTAGCTTTAGCAGCGTTGACTTTTGAACGAGTTCTTCCAAAGTCTACTAGAGGTAGGTTTAAAAAAATACCCCCTCTAATATCATTATCTTCAATATCACTTTTATCTATATCATACTCAGTATACCTAACTGAAAAACCAACCTTAGGAAGACGATCACTTCGAGTAATTTTTACTTCTTCAAGACTTTTCTCATATTCTATTTCTTGAAGGGCTGTACTGAAGGGTTTTATTTTTTTTATAAAATTATTTTTATTGATTTTAAATAATGGAAGCCCAACAGGTTTATTCGATGTTGAAAAGAAATATTCATAATTTGCCTGATCACGTTTTGAATTTGCCTCAAGGTTATACAGTAAAGACTCTAATTTATTAAAATTAACTGAAAAGAGTGCAAAATCAATTGGATCATTAATTCCTGCTGAAACTCTATCTTTAACTTTCTCTTTAAATGGCCTTAGCTTATTAATAAGATCCAAGGCATAATTATAAATATAATCAGATATATAGGCTGATATATAAATATGATTAGCAGAAATGATTAATTCAGATAAAACTTCTTTCTTTTTTAGTTTAAAGGCTTGATCTTCTAATTTTGCAAAATTTAAGCTACCACTTAGTTTTCCACCAGAGTAAATTGTTTGAGAGAGTTCAACTACAGCATCAAAACTATCATCTTGTCGTTTTCTAATGGAATTTGTTTCATCAATACTTCTATCAATAATTTCATCGTTAACAATTCTTGTATTAATGGTTGGAAAGAAATCTCTCTTCGCACTTAATACTAGAAGCCTTTTTTCTTCGCTAAAAGCAAAAGATGATTTGAATTCTGGTTGATTTATAACGTTTTCTTTCATGAATCTGATATAAAAATCTTCATCAACGGTCTTAACAATATTTTTAACAGCTGAGAATGAATACAGATCCATATTAGATGAGTCTATGTTAAATTCTTTAATTTCATCAGATGACAAAAGTGGTTTTATTATTAATAAATTTAACAATAAAAATGAAATAAAAGTTAATTTAGTATTTATTTTTGATCGAGCCATTGGAAAAAAACTTATAAATTTACTTTTTCTTGTTTGGTTTCTTTTTGGTGGACTTCTTTTTTTCGACTTTTGTACCTTGTTCAATAAGTTTTTCAGAAATACCTTTTGAAACTATAGCCATACCGTTAATTACCTCTCCAACCAAATTACCAGGAATATTTATTGGTTCATTAATTATAGGTTTTCCATCTGCACCAAGTCTAGAAGTACTTACTCTTAATATTCCATTTAAAAATGATGCTGATTCAACTTTTTCGATTAACATTACACTCTCCCTTGTTTTATGTTCACCATACGTATATGGGGACTATTAAAATAATTGCAAGTTATTAAATTTTAAAATCGCTAATTTCAAAAAATGAAATTATAATTTTATATAATAAATAGATCCTAACATATTAAATAGATTCGTTTGAAAATATAACGAATTTTGTTTGAAAGTTTAGCCAATATGGTGGGCGCAGTTGGGATTGAACCAACGACCCCTACGATGTCACCGTAGTGCTCTACCGCTGAGCTATGCGCCCTTTATTTTAAGTAATTAAAGAAATTAAATTCAATTTTTATACTTATATGAATTAAGATTATTATACAATGAAGAAAAATATGACTCATAGTTTTTCCATCTCTCAACTGAGTTTTTAACAATCTTTCCTCTTGCCTGGATATTACTAGCAGTTCTAATCGGCTTTTTGTTGTTGGTAAGTTTTATATATTTTTCATTAAAATCTAAACCTAGGTATTTAAATAATTTTTCACCTGAGTCTAATTGGTTATCAATAAAATTTTCATAATCAAGGAGATATATCTCATCTTGAAATAAGTCCAGCCAATGTCTTGCTAATCTACAAAAAAGATTAGCATAATTGCTTAACTCTTCCTCGTTATATATGTATGGGTGCCCTCCAGTAAGTTTCAATAAATATAGGGATGTTGTTACATCTCTGAGGTCTCTATCACAAATAATAATTTTAGAATTAGGAAAAATTAATTTTATAAGGCCTATATTTGCTAAATTAGCAGGAAGTTTATCCGTAAAAAGTTCTTTTGAAGTTTCATCATACTCTAAAACACTTTTTAAGTATTTCTTACCCAAATCATTTAAAATTGTCTTATTTATCTTTTGATTTTGCATAGATTTACTAATTTTCATCATATAAGTGAGCTCGCCTTGATCGCTTACATTTGGGTGGTTTGATATAATTTGTTCTACAAGAGAGGTCCCTGATCTTGGCATACCTGTTATGAAAATTGGAGAATTTTTAATATCTGATTTGTCAAAATTTGAATAATTGGATTTATTAAAGTTTTTTATAAAATTATCTATATTAATATTTTCGTCTTGTTGATTATATTGAAAAGTGTTTCGTAAAATTTTATTTGATTTGTGAGCATAATTAGCAGCTATTTCATATTTTTTTTGTTTATCAAATATTTTTGTTAAACCAAAGCCAATATCTGAGAGTTCATCCGGGTTTATTTGTTTGTTATTTTTTTTAAACTCATTTATCATTTTTATTGTAATATGATTTTTATCATCAATAGTGTCTGTATAAGCTAAGCTTTTGAAGCTCTTGTATGAATTAGGATATTTATCTAAAACTTTTTTGTATAAATTGCTTGCCTTTGTCTTTTCGCCAATTTCTCCATAAACTGTTGCAATATTAGATAAGATAGCTTTATTTTCTCCTGATTTTTCAAGTGATTTATTGTAATATTTAAGAGCTAAATCCATTTTACGTTTTTCTTGATAAAATGAACCAATATTTAAAAATGTTAGGTCTGTTGGATGAAGTTTTTCAAGTTTTTTAAATATTTTTTCAGCTTCTTTCGTTTCAGAAAGACTTTGGCAGCAATTAGCATAGTTATTTAAGGCAGGAATATGATCTGGATTTATTGCTAAAATTCCCATAAAAATTTTTTTTGCCATCTCGTATCTATAGGTATTAACATAATATAATCCGAATCTTATCTTACCGTCTAAATCATTAGGTGATAATTCACAGAATTTTTTTAAGTAAGGTAAGGCTTTTTCCTCATCCTTAAGGACTCTATAGACTACTCCTAAATTTTTAATGATTGAAAGTTTTAATGGATCTAAACTTTCCGCTTTTATTAATGCTTCCAGGCATTCATTATATTTTTTAAGTTCAAAAAGAGATGAAGACTTAGATACATAATAATTAACATTATTTGGTTTTGCTTTAATAGCATTATTATAATGAATTAAAGCATCATCATGTAATTTCTTTGAATTTAAAATAATTCCTAAATTATGATTCATGTCAGCATCATTTGGGAATTTTTCTAGAAAATTTTTATATTCATTTTCAACCTCATTTAGTAGGTCGATATTTTTTGTATTATTTGCATTAATATGTTTTTGAATTATAGCATCAGCCTCAGTTGCTATTTCATTAATAAAATCTTCTTTATTTGTCACACCATTCACCCCAAACTTTATATAATTTTTTTTCAAATTCATCTGCAAATAATTTTCCATCTAGTATACTAGAGGACATAAATTTTTTTCTTATTTTTTCTTTACTTTCTTTATTAAGGTTTTCTCTCTTATTGTATAGAGATATGGCTATATCTGCGTACTCCTGTTTTGTATAAGCTATAAAATTATTAAAATTACTATTTTTTAAAATCGTTGTTCCGTTATTTGATAAAAAACTATCTCCTTTCATTGTAATCACAGGAACCCCCATATAAAGGGCTTCACAAGTCGTTGTTCCACCTGGGTAGTGAAAAGTGTCAAGAATAACATCAACTTTATTGTATGATTTTAGATAATTTTCTCTCTCATCATTTCCTTCAAATAATAATCTACTAGGATCAATATTATTATCTTTAAAAATATTTATTATTCTTTGATATCCCTGTCTATCACTGTAAGATTTTGCCTTAAGTATAATTTTTGAATTTTTTGTTTCTTTAAGAATTTCAGACCACAATGAAATCACTTCATTAGTTATTTTTGGCGCATTAGAAAAACAACCGTAGTGAAAAGAATTATTATTATTTATTTTCTGTTTTATTAAAATAGGATGTTCTCTTGGAAGCGAGAAGCAATAATAGCTATTTGACATTCTTATAGGTTTTTCAACAAACCATTTTTCATGTTTTTTTGGTAAAACTATATTATCACATAAAATATAATCAATATTTTCTAATCCAGTTGTGTAACAGTATCCAAGCCAACTAATTTGTATTGGAGCAGCTTTCATATGAAAAACACCCAGTCGATTCAACGCAGTATGTCCAGAAAGATCAAATAAAATATCGATCTTGTCAGACTGAATTTTATTAAACACTTCATTATCAGAGAAGTTTTTTATTACCGCAAAGTGATCAAATTGTTTTTCTAATAAATTTGTTTGCAGATCAAATTGTTTATGATTGTAGTATGCGAAAATCTCAAAAGAATCCTTTCTTAGATTTGATAAAAAATTATCTAAAAAATAACCAACAGGATGTTCATAAAAATCAGCGGAAACAAAACCAATCTTTAATTTTCTTTTTTTATTCTTATTATTTGTAAATTTTGGAATTTCTTTATTATTAGGAAATAAGTCTTGGTATTTTTTTGCTGATATATAGGATTTTTCATAATCATTTTCAAATAAATAATTTTCAACCAGTAATAAATTTGAATAATCTTCTTTAATTAAAGTACTATACTTCAAAACGGTTTTAATATTTTCTAAGCATTCATCTAGTTTTCCTAAGAGTTTTTGTACATTTGCAAGACCGTTGTAAGCGCTTGAGTATTTTGGATTTAATTTAATGGCATGCTTATAACTTTTCTCTGCATCAGAGAATTTATATAACTTTGTTAAAATATGACCTGTTACAACATAAACATGTGCGTTATTTTGGACTAAATTATTTGCTTTTTTAACGCTTTCGAGTGCTTGCTTATAATTTCCTAAATCAAAATATGATAAAGCCATATTTGTATAGTAAACAGCTTGATCAGGATTATTTTTAATACATCTTTCAAAGCACAAAATTGATTCTTCGATACGTCCTACTCTTCTATATGCATTTCCTAAGTTATTGATTGTGGTGGTAAGATCAGGAAAAATTTTAAGTCCCTTTTCATATATTTCAATTGCCTCATTTATTTCTCCATTAGCTATTAAAACATTCCCAAGGGTATCGTATATGGCTGCGTTTTGTGGAGATAGTTCGATTGCTTTTTTTGCATGAAATAATGCTTTTTCGATCTTATTGTTAACCCTTAATAATTCTGCATATTGTCTATGCGCTTCACTAAAATTCGGTGAAATTTTAATAGCTTCTTCAAAGTTTTTAGAAGATTCAATAAAATCAAATTTTAAAGCACTTAAAGCCGCAGAAAATAGGAATGTTATAGATGATTGATTATTATTTTTGAACAATTCATCAACAGTTTTTTCTAGATTTTCGATATCTTTTTTTTTTAAAAATTCAACAGCTCTATTAACTATTTTTTTATCAAGATTTAAATTACTTTTATTCATAAAATATATTTTACTTTTAGTTTCGTTTAGTCATTTTTATTTTCAGGTGGAAGAAAATCAAACCATCCTGTGATTATATATTTATTTTCTATAACTTTATTACCTCTATGTGTATGTGTCCAATCAGATGGCCATATAAGGGTTAATCCTTTTTTTGGCTTTACTTTAATTCCAAAATGTAAAAATTCGGTCTCACCTCCAATATCTTGGTCATTTAAATATGTCATCCATGCAAGTTGTCTCTCTGAAGTAAAAATAGATGTTCTTTCACTGTGCCATTTAATAAAATGCCCACCTGGAGGGTATTTTTGAATATTAAAACTTGATGTTCCGAGCGAGAATAAGTCTTTAGGCGCATAAGCTGACCATTCAGAACGATACAAACCCAAGCATTTCTTTAAATGAAGTGCATAATCTTTTATACATAAGTATTCTTCTTTATGGATTTCACTTGGATAAATTGATAGGTCCATTGAATTTTTATGTGATGAGTCTTTGCCTGAGGTTGTAGAACCATGTCTAACTTTTGAAGGGTTATTTTCAAATAAATTTATTATCTCTTCTAATAATTCATCGTTCTCAATTAAGTAACTTCCGATAAAATTTTGACTTTTTTTCTCTTCAATATGAACTTTTTTCATTTAATTACTAACTCTTAAAATTTATCTTATTTGTTTATTATATTTAATTCTTTTTTATTATTATCAATTTCATCAAAAACGACAATCCCTTCACCGGCAGCTTTTATTTTTAATGCCTCTAATTTTCTACCCATTTTGTTATATAAGCGCGCTAATCCCCTTTTAAAAAGTCGATTACTAGGCTCTAACTTTAATGATTGTAAAAAATATTGTTCAGATTTTTCAAAGTTATTTTTCTCTTCATTTATTACGGCTATCCCATTTAATGCTCTTGAAGTAAAATTACCCTTGAGCTCAATAACCTTCTGATAATACTTTAGAGCTTCTTCAACTTTATTTGATGCTTTATAGCAAATGGCAATATTCATAATCGCTGTTTCATCATTTCTTTCATAAATGAGTGCATTTCTATAATATGTAATAGCTAGATTATAGTCTTTTAAATCAGAATAACAATTTCCTATTAATATAAAATTATCAAGATTTTCCTCTAAAGCTAAAAGTTTTTCCAAAAATTTAATTGATTCTTTTGGCTTTCCTAGCCTTCTTAAAGCTAATGAAATATTTTTTAAATATGATTTATTGTCAGGATTTTCAAAAATTGCTTTTTTAAGTAAATCAATGGATATTTTTATTAAATCAAACCCCAAAAATTTTTTTTGAGTACCTTCAAAAATCCAAGATCCAAAAATTCCGCATAATTTTGAGTTATTCTTGATAATTTTTTTATCTTTCATGAAGACCTTGTAAAACTCTATATAGTCATTTTTTTTAGAGTCAATTCTAGGAAAAAATCTTTGATAATCATTTATAGCTTTCTTATCAATAATTTTTTTTCTTTGAAAATTAAAAAAAGATTTATTTGTTTTTGAAAATAAACGATCTATTTCCTTTAGAGCTTTTTCGTAATCTTTAAGTAATAATAATGTTTCAATATATGCATTTATACTTTTTTCAGAGTTGGAATTTTCTATTGATTTTTTGAATTCATTTGATGCTTCTTTAATTTTATTTCTATTTAGAAAAATAATGCCATGATTAAAATATAAAGCTGAATCGACTGGATTTGATTGTTTTAATTCAAGTATAATTTTTTCAGCATCATCTATTTTTTTTTCATTTATAAGTTTTATGATTAAATTGATAGAATTTTTAATACTATTTTTTTTCTGTTTGTTCATATCAGTAATTTATAATTTAAATATATAATAGTTATTAATAAAGTATTTAGTATTATCTTTACAGGAATTTTATTTGTTAAAATTAAAGCTATTTTTTAAACTATTTTATGTATAGCATAATTTTTAATATTCACTAGACAAAGGTTTTAATGCCATATTTTAGACCATATCCTAGATTTGTTTTTGGAGGAGGGAACAATTTCCGTAATCTTTTAAATAAATTGAGTGATACAGTCGATATAAATCAAGAAAGTGCAAATGTTTTTGCAGCAGATAATTTAATAGCTATAAATCGAATAACAGGTTTTTTAAAAGAAGAAAAGTTTGTCGATTTGGCTAATAAATTTTTTCAAAATGATGACTTTCATGCATCTATAATTTGGAGAATACATATTTTATCTTGGGCTGTGGATAGCTGTAAAAATCTTGATGGTGATATGATTGAATTTGGGTGCTATGATGGAAGTGTTGCTGAATTTATTATAAATTACAATGATCTATTTGAATTCAAAAATAATTTTTATTTATATGATATTTTTAATAATCCACCAGTGGGATCCGGTGAAAAACATACAAAAGACCTTCTTATTTCTGTTCAAGACAGAATGAAAAAATATAATTTTGTAAAAGTTATACCAGGTTTATTACCATCAAGTTTTAGTGATAAAATTCCTAAAAAGATTTCTTTTGTTCATTTGGATTTAAATTCAGCTGAAACTGAAATAGAACTGTTAAAACTCTTTTTTGATAGGTTAGTTCCAGGTGGTATTGTAATTTTAGATGATTATGCAACCATGTATTACGAGGATCAACATAATAGTGAAAAGTCTTTTTTTAAAAGTCTAGGTTATAAAGTTGTTGAATTACCATCCGGACAAGGAATGGTAATAAAAAGATAGTTAATTCTGAAGGGAGCCCGTTTTTAATGTCAGAAGAAATTAAAAATGATGAATCTAAGCAGTTAACCAATTTAATAAAATCATACTTAAATAATGAATTTAGTAAATCTTTTTCATTAGCTGGTTCATTTATTAGAGATTATCCTAATAATTTTGAAGGATACAATTTATTGGCATTATCCAGTAAGGCCTTGGGAAAGTTCGAGCTATCAGAAAAAATATTTATGTCAGTTATAAGAAATAATCCTAAGAATCCAAAAATTTCCTTTATTTATACAAATGCTGGTAATCTGCTCTATGATTTGGGTCGAATAGAAGACTCTATAAATTTTCATAAAGCTTCAATATCTTTGAAGTCTGATAGTATTATTTCTGTTCTTGGTCTAGGTTTAGGCTTTACAGCTTTAGATAGGGATGCTGAAGCAATTCAATTATATTTAGAGTATTTAAAAAGATATCCAGATAATGAAGAATTAAATTATCATCTAGCCGTATGTTTAAGGAAAAAAAATAAATTTATTGAGGCTGCGCAATACTATTCAAAGACAAAAAAAAGACTCAGCAAAAGCTATCAATTAGAGTGTTTATATCAAGGAATTACTGATGAAGACTCAATTAATCATTTCTATAATTTTTTAGAAAATATAAATAAAAATGAAGATGCAAATCCATTGTCAGCTTGCATAAGCAGTCATGCTTCAATAAGGTTTAATAGAAATGATAATTGTTATTTTTGTAGAGAGCCATTTGATTACATTAAAAAATACAAATTACCAGAAAACTCATTATTCAATCAGGATTTAGTTGAAAATTTTTTATCTGATATTCAGAAGGCTCATTTTTCAAAAAAGGGTCAGACTTTATTAAAAAATGGATACCAATCATCTGGAAATCTTTTTAATCTTGAATTTGATTCAGTTGTTCAGGTTAAAAAAATAATAACTAAAAATATTTCTAAATATAGAACTTTTTTTAAAAATTCCAATGAAGGATTTATTAAAAATTGGCCAAATAAATACCGTTTATATGGATGGATTATCGTGATGCAAAGTGGTGGAATGCTAAAACCCCATATGCATAAAGAAGGATGGTTAAGCTCAAGTATTTATCTTAAGTTACCAGAAAAAAATAAAAAAAATGAAGGTGATATTGAATTTAGCCTTACTGGAGCGGATTACCCAACTGATGGAAAAATTTATAAACATGAGATTATGGAAACTTTATATGGAGATATGATTATGTTTCCATCATCTTTATTTCATTCAACTATTCCATTTAACTCAAAAAAAGAAAGAGTTGTTCTGGCTTTTGATCTTATTCCAGAGTAACTTAACACTTACAAGAAATCATCAATTGCTTCCCATAAAATTTTTCTATTTTTATCATTTTCGATAAAAATTTCATGTTCGCAATTTTGGAAATTTATTATTTTACTATTTTTAAGTCTTTTACTCATTTCTAATGTCTTATTTGAGTCAACTACTTTATCATTGATACTGTTTATAATAAGAATTTTAGTTTTTATATCTTCAGCCCAATTTTTTTTTCTAATGATTTTAAATCTATTATTAATGGATTTGGCAAAAGCATTTGTAACCCCCCAAAGCCTAATATCAGGTTTCCTCCTAACTAATTCTTGTGTTCTTTTATAACGAAAATGATCTGTAGTAAGATCGTTTTTTTCAAATGGTGTTTCAATTCCCATATTAGGCTTTGAACCAATCAAATAATCGGTATCATTCTTAAATAAATTCATTATTGATGATGCTGTTCTCAAAAATCGTTCATTCTTGAATCCAAGCATAGGGGCAGATAAAATCCCATATGAAAATTTATCTGGATGATCTTTAAAGGCTGATAACATTAGGCATCCTCCCATAGAGTGTCCTATGCCAATAAGAGGTTCTGGGAAAGAGGCCTCTTTAATATGTTTTAATATCAAACTAAGATCTTTATCGTGTCTTTTGAAGTCTTTAATAAATGCTTTATGAGTATCTTTGAGTTGATGGTCAGACATACCTTGCCCCCTCCAATCAAATGCAATAATAGAATAATTTTTATTTATGAACTCTTGGATAGTTTCATAATATTTTTCAATAAATTCGTTGTGGCCTTGTTGTAATAGAATTGTTCCTTTTACATCTTTGGAATTATTCATCCAATGACATACTCTTATTTTAATATCATCATCCATTGGAATAAAATAAGAATTTATTCCATTCGGTGCTTTGTAGTCTTCGAGTTCTAAATAGGGAGCTTTTTGTAGACTTGAAAATTTATACTCTTCCATAATCATCCTCAAGCCTAATAATATCTTCTTCTTTTAAATTTTCACCTAATTGAATTTCTATAAAAATAAGTTCTTTTTTTCCAGTATTTTCAATACGATGAACAGTATTTTTAGGAATATATATATGCTCTTTTTCTTTTAAGTGATATTCTTTTTTTTCGATAGTAATCTTACTCTCACCTTTAACTATCTGCCAAAATTCTGATCTACTTTCATGTTTTTGTAATGACAATTTAGAATTTTGGTTAACTTTTATTTCTTTAATTTGATAGCCGATATTTTTTGCGATTATATGATAATTTCCCCAAGGTCTCTCTTCAACATTCCCTAAATAGTTTTTTGTTAACTGGCTACTGCTCTCTGCTTTTTCCTTACCGCCAACACCAAACTCTAAGCTAACTCCTAGTTCCTTGCATACATCAGCTTCAAGAATATTTTGTATTTTACTTCTATCACCACCATTACAATAACAAATACTTTTATTAGGGTTATTTCGGACAAAATTTTTAATTGCTTTACTACTACTACTTTCACTTGAAGATTGAATAATTACCTGAGAAATACTTTTAAATTCATCTAATATTTCTTTTCTTTGATTTTCATTCATGAAAGGCTTTCCTTTCTTTTTAATAAGCCACTCATCATTATTTAAAAGAAGTATTACTCTTTTAGATAGCTTGCTTGCATCTTGAAACATTCTCAAGTGTCCGACATGTACTGGATCAAATCCACCACTAACTAATGCATAATCATATTTTTTTTTCATTTTTATACCTTGAGGTAATTATAGTATTAAATTTAAATTAAAATGCCCAACTAATATTGACTTAATCACATTATCAATCTAATTTCGCGTCAAAATAGGACAAGGTTATGAAAGTTAGAAATTCATTAAAATCTTTAAAAGGAAGACATAGAGATAATAGAGTGGCGAAAAGAAAAGGCCGTATGTATATTATCAATAAAACAAACCCTCGTTTTAAGGCTCGTCAAGGCTAATAAACCATTTATTTTACTGTTGTTACTCTTATTAAATTTGTAGTTCCTTGAACTTTCAGAGGCAATCCCGCAGTTATAACAACTTTATCTCCAATAAGCGCTAAACCACTCTTTTTTACTGTTTTTTTTGTAAGATTTATCATGTGCTCAAGATCGCTTTCATCTTTTTGAAGAAAGCAAAGAACCCCCCAAGCTAAGGATAATTTTCTAGCTGTATGAATAATGGGTGTGATTGTTAAAATTATTTGGCTTGGTCTTACTCTCGATACCTTAATTCCTGTTGAACCGGACTCTGTATAACAAACAATTATAGGGGATGATAATTCATCTGCTAAAGTTTTAGCAGCAGTTGCAATCGCATCTGGAGTTGTATCTGGGGTTTCTTCTAGCTGGCTAGATAAAATATCATTGTAATTACTATCTTTCTCAATATTTATTGCAATTTTATTCATCATTTTTACTGTTTCAACAGGATAATCTCCTGAAGCTGACTCTGCGGATAGCATTATAGCATCAGCACCTTCAAAAACAGCATTAGCAACATCTGAAACTTCTGCCCTTGTAGGGGTTAGTGATGACGTCATAGATTCAAGCATTTGAGTTGAAACTATTACTGGTTTACCTTTTACTCTTGCAACACGAATTATTTTTTTTTGCCATCCAGGGACAGACTCAATTGGAAGCTCTACTCCTAAATCACCTCTGGCAATCATTATGCCATCTGCTAGGCTTGTGATCTGATCTATATGATCTAATGCAGATGGTTTTTCGATTTTAGCCATTATAGAAGCTTTATTTGAACATATCTTTCTAAGCTCTTTGATATCATTAGGTTTTTGAACAAATGATAAGGCTATCCAATCAACACCCTCTTGAACTGCCATACTTGCAAATTTCTTATCTAAATTTGATAAGGCTGAGGTTTTTATATTAGTTTGCGGTAAATTAACTCCTTTATTGGACTTTAAGTATCCTCCTTGCAAAACTTTAGTTCTAATTTCATTTACTTTTACACTTGTTACTTTGAGATGTATTTTTCCATCATCTAGTAAAATTAAATGACCCTTCTTAATGGATGAAAAAATTTTCTTATGCGGAAGTGTTACGCGTCTATGGTCCCCAATATCTTTTTTTAAATCAAATAAAAAAAGACTACCTTCCTTAAGATAATTTTGATTATTTTTTACAGTCCCTATTCGGATTTTAGGACCTTGAAGATCAACTAAAATACCTATCGGTTTATTAATTATTTTTTCTGCACGCCTAATTTTCCTTACATAGTCTTTAAGGTCCTCTTCATTTAAATGCGAGCAATTGAGTCTGAATGCATTAGCACCAGCTTTTGATAAACCAATAATTTTTTTGATTGTATTTGAGGATGGACCAAGCGTTGCGAGAATTTTTGTTTTTCTTTGATTAATTTCGTTATTCTTCATTGTTATGTTTTAGCAGATTCAAAATAAATTTGTTAAAATCTTTTGATATATCGAGATATTCATGGAATTGATATAGATATGATTAATACTTTAAATGAAGATAAAGAAAGTAATTTTTTAATAATATGCGACCATGCTTCAAATCGTATTCCTATCGAATATAAAAATTTAGGACTAGATGAAGAAATATTATCTACTCACATAGCATATGATATAGGTGTAAAAGAAGTGGCCTCTCATTTAGCCGAACACCTAAAGTGCCCTTTAGTTATGTCTAATTTTTCCAGATTATTAATAGATCCAAATAGAGGTATTGATGATCCAACTTTAATAATGAAGATATCTGATGGAAAAATTATTAAAGGTAACAAGGATATATCTTTCATAAGAAATTGTAGTGAAAAGAAACATAGAGTGAACTCTTATTATAATGTCTACCATAATAAAATATCAGAAATAATTAACCAATCTTTAAAAAAAAATATATTTCCAGCAATAATCTCTATCCATAGTTTCACTCCATTATTCGGAGGAAAAAAGCGCTCAGTTGAATTAGGTATTTTATGGGATAGCGACAACAGATTGCCAGATATTTTTTTTAGTTATTTAAACAAAAAATATAAAAATATGAATATTGGCAACAATGAACCTTATTCAGGAAGAATGAAGGAAGATACTCTTTATAGACATGGAACAAAACTAGGCTTAGCAAATATTCTTATAGAAATAAGACAGGATTTGATTATGAATTCTACTAAACAAAAACAATTTTCAAAGTTAATTGCTCAGCCTTTGTTAGAAAATAAAAGTAATGTTCATTTGTTTAAAAAAAAGTTTTATAGTTCATTAGCTAAGTAGATTACTAAGTAAATTTATGGAGATTAAAATGGATAAAAATAATGAAACACAGATAGAAGCTGCTGTTTTTAGGAAAATGATTAAACATCTTCAAGAACGCTCAGATGTCCAAAATATAGATGTTATGAATTTAGCAGGCTTTTGTAGGAATTGTTTATCGCGATGGTACCAAGAGTCATCTCATGAATTAGGGGACGATATTTCAAAGGACAGTGCAAAAGAAATTATCTATGGGATGCCATATGAAGAGTGGAAAAATATTTATCAGAAATAATTTTTTACTATGAAACTCTATTAAAAATTAACTTTTATTACTTTTAAAATCAAAGGCAATACAAAGTCTTTTCTCATCTGAGCTAAAAGGGATAGTTTTATGGAATAATGAAGATGGGAACATCACGATATCACCTGTAGATAAATTTAAATTTTTTTTACTAATATCATTCTTTATTTTTGGAAATTCTGAGGTTCCAAGAGAAAACTCAATATTTCCTTCATTTTTTTTTATATTTTTTGGTATATTTAAATAGAGACTACCACTTAACCAACCTGATTCGTGAATATGTGGGTCTAGAAAACCTTCGTTGTTCATATCAATATACCATGAATTCAATTGATATCTTTCTGGCCAATACTTAATAAGATGAGATTTAGATTCTGAAAATTTTTCTTTAAAACTAAAAATCTTCTTTAAAATAATTGTTCTTAATTTTTTGAAACTTTGAATATTCTTATAATCAAGAAGTCTATTTTCAGACTGCGTTCCATTATGCAATAAATCTTGATGCATAGTAACTATTTTTGGATTGCGGATATCATTTATTATTTGGTTTAAAAATTTTTTATCATCATTAAGCTCACTAACTTTTTCATGTAAAATCATTTTCATTGGATTTTTACAAAAATTATATTCTTCATCTTTTTGAAAATTTATTTCAGCATGTGATGAAATTGATTGTATTATAGGGCTTATATTTGGTTTATTAAGAAACTTTTTCATATACTCTTTGTATTCTGAAAAACTCTCATCCATATACAAGGATTGCAAATATCTCTCTTCCCAATCAGCATACTTGGACTTCATAAAAGATTTGGCTGCATCTGAATATCTACCTGATTTAAAAAAAAGCGTACCATATTTGTATAAACCGATTGGAAGATTTGGCTCTAGGCTTAAGCATTTTTTTAGAAAATGTCCTGCTTTTTCTAGATCATTTAACAAGCTATAGCCTTCAGAAAGACAATAGTAATATTCTGCTTTTTTTTCTATTTCTAGAGCCTTTTCAGCAAATTCTATTACTTTTATTGGTTCTCTCTTGCCAATATATATATGACTTATTTTTCCAACAATTTGGGCATTATTAGGGTCTATTTTTAGAAATCTTTGAAAATTTTCTATAGCATTATCTAGGTCACCATAGTCTTGATATGCTGTCGCAAGGTTTGCATAATTTTCCTTTTGCCTTGGATTAATGATACATGTTTGCTGAAAACTTTTAATGGCCTCTTCGAATTTTCTTTGTAAATTTTGTGAAGCACCTAAAAGATTCCAATAAGCTATTTCATTTGGATCAATTTTTGTTAATTCTAAAGTAATAGATTCCAATTCAAGAAACTTTTTTTCTTCATAAAGTTTTAAAAGATATTTAATTTTATTATTTTTATCTAGTTCTTTCATTTTATATTTAGATACCTATAACCACAATTATTATTTAATTTGATTTAAAGTTATTTTAGCATATACAATCAAATATTATTTAAAAAAAGACTAGAAAACTTTCGTTTTTTCACGTAACACATATTACCTTACTAATTAATAATAGATTGAATTAAATGAAAATTTGTATTTTAAAAGAAACAGCTCAAAATGAAAAACGTGTAGCTCTAGTTCCAGATGTAGCAAAAAAACTTATTAATGATGGATTTGAGATTTTCATAGAATCAGGGGCAGGGACACAAAGTGATTTTTCTGACGAAGATTATAAAGAAGTTGGTGTTGAGACTGGAGATGCAGATGCAATTATTCCAAATGCGGATATAGTATTTTCTGTAAGAATGCCCGATATTGAATCAATCAATAAAATGAAAGCTAATGCTTGTTTAATTGGTTTGCTTAACCCTTATGATAATCACAATCAATTAAAGGCTTTGTCTGAAAATAATATAAATGCTTTTTCTATGGAGCTTATTCCAAGGTCACCTAGAGCTCAATCAATGGATGTTCTCTCATCACAATCAAATCTAGCAGGTTACAAGGCAATAGTTGATAGTTCTTCTATGTTTAATAGAGCGATGCCAATGATGATGACAGCAGCAGGTACTATTGCACCTGCTAAAATTTTTATAATGGGAGTTGGTGTTGCAGGTCTACAAGCTATTGCAACCGCCAAAAGAATGGGTGCTGTTGTTTCTGCAACTGATGTTAGAAGGGCTGCAGGCGAGCAATGTGAAAGTTTAGGCGCTTCATTTATAATGGTAGAAGAAGAACAGGATTCAGAGGATTCTGGAGGTTATGCTAAGGAAATGTCAGAAGATTATCAAAAGAGACAAAGTCAATTAATTGCTGATCATCTTAAATCACAGGATATAGTTATCTGCACTGCTTTGATACCTGGAAGACCTGCTCCAACCTTGTTAACTGCAGAAATGGTTTCTTCGATGAAAAAAGGATCTGTTATTATTGATATGGCAATAGAAAGAGGCGGTAATTGTGAATTAACTGAATCTAACAAGACAATTAACGTTAATGGCATAAATATAGTAGGTGATACAAATTTGATTAGTGGTTTAGCGCCTGATGCTTCAAATCTATATTCAAGAAATCTTTATTCTTTTTTATCATTATTTGTAGATTTAAAAAGTGATAAAAAGTTAAATTGGGAAGATGAGATTGTTGATGCTACGTCTATTGTAAGAGATAAGAAAATTTCTCAGAATTTTAATAAGTAATATAGAGGAAAGTAAATGGATATTAGCCCGTTAGTCTATTATGGAAGTATTTTTGTTTTAGCCATTTTTATTGGTTATTATGTTGTTTGGTCGGTTACCCCA
>MDSV01070827.1_pt1 | contig 34186 bp, 28 predicted proteins | sample 810851 | NCBI WGS metagenome assembly MDSV01 (sample SAMN05326640, study PRJNA326480) | marine metagenome | isolation source: seawater | place: Atlantic Ocean: North East | collected 2012 | reverse complement strand
AATATATAATTGTCCTATCATTTTATGGTTAAAACTGGTATTTTGTGTCCCCACATTTCTACTTTTTAATTCATTCCTAACTAAATTTTGTGCAGTAGCACCAGTATTTATACCGTAACCAACATTATATGTTGTTCTAAAAGTTTTTAAATTATTTTCTAATTTTTCATAACCTCTATAAAGTGTGTCATCAAACCTAGATTTTGTTAAACTTAAATCATAACTCAACCAATTAGTAACAATGGTTTCTAATAATGATTTAAATCTTCTACTGGTTTGATACCTTATACCGTTCACACTACTTTCATCAACTTTAAGTAATTTATCATATAATTCCCCATTTCTATACTTTAATATATCAACTAATTGGGTTTTATATCCATTCTTAAAACTAAAAGCCATAGTATCATTTGTACATAACCTATTAATAAAGAATAAATACTCTTCACCTCCAGGATAATTTTTATTAAACGTTGGTACAACTTTTTTAGTTATATAATCATCTAAAGTTAACGCTGAACTATTATAATCTGTTGTTAAATTATTTAATTCAGTGGTCCCAGTTAATTGGTATGCTCTTACTTTTCCACCAGCAGGGGTTAAAAATTCACCATCATAATTGTTTATAGTGACTAAATTTAATTTATCTATGGTACCTACTAAATTTACCTGTTGTTGTCTAAAGCTATTTGTTGTTGATATGATGGAGTTTGTTATGTTAGTTAGTTGTTCTTCAAGAGTATTTAATAAACAGTGTCTAATGTATTCTCTTTCCTTATTATTTGTTTCTAGTGTGTTAAATTGTGTTTGTATATGAGTTGTACCAGAATTAATATTATTTTTTAATGTTGTATATTTTGTTATTATATCATCTATTATGAATTGTGGTACCCCAACTAATTGTCTATTTAATGTACCGATGGTCCCATTTGTGAATATTCTATCAAACATAAACTCTTCAGTAAGACCCATACTTTGTGTTAAAAACATTTCACTTAAACTATTTTTAATATCCAACGCATATGATTTACTATACCCTATAAAGGTATTTAATAAATTTTTATATTTTATTTCATTTGCCATAACTAAGAACTTAATTCCCCACCTGTTAATCCATCAACAGTATTTAATAAATTATTATAGTCATCAACTAACTGACTATTTGTTTGTGTGATAGCGTCTAATACAGCTCCTTGTGTTCCTTCACCCTCTAATACAACTTTTGTGTCAGTAATACTATCTTCATTATAAACCTCAGTATTTGCGAAGAAATTATTAGATAACGCATTTTGTAATTCAGATACTGGTTTTTCTAGTCCTTGACCACCGATATATTTAAAGTTCATTGAAACATTTGCTATCATTGGTTGTACACCAATACCTTCTGGATTTAAATCAAATATAAGTGGTTCATAATTAAAACTCACAGAATCTATTGCGATTTTTGTGTGGTAGAAATCACCAATTCTTAAAACACATATTGGTGGTGCTCCAAAAGCTGTATTTTCAGCGTCTACATTTTGAGCTCCTCCTTCTGTTTCTGTTGGTATTGTTCTACCTGGTCTTGTACATTGTAATAAAAACGATAACCTATTATTTAACCCTTCAGGTGTCATAGCGTGAAATGATGGGTGAAAATATTTTAATTGTCTTTTTAGTGAATCGTAGACAAATTCTTCATTTTCTTCTAAATGTTTAAAATAATTCTCTTCTCTCATTAATCTACTTAATAATCTTTTTGCGTTTACTGAACCACCAACGGCTTTTTTATAGGTTAAATTAGAACTTGTTGATGGTGGTGGTTGTGTGTCAGTACCTGTTTCTAAATCTGTCACTCCTTGGTTATCATCGTTTATGTTTGCTCCAACAGAGTCACCATCATTTATAGTATCACCTTCATTAACTTGTTGGTCAACAACATTGTTATTTGGAACGTCTATAGTATTTTGTACAATTTCTAAATCTACTGCTGATAAAAGGTCCCCATATTTACCCGCTAATTCATATATATCAAATTTTTGACATCCGGCTATAAATGATTCTAATATAGCATCAGCTGTTGTATCTGGAACATTTTCTAATTCTTTTGAAGCTATAACATCCATAATAGATGAATGGTCTACAACTATTTTAAAATTAAGTGTACCGATTCTTTCAGTATAATTATATGTGTATATTGGTTCTGGTCTTCCTAAAAAAGAAACTGAGTTCCATTGAGCTGAGTTGGTGTCTCCTACTTGTATGTCATATGGTGGAAACCACATAACTCTACCACCATTAGGTCCTTTTTCTGAAGCTGGTAATAAGTCTAATTCTGGTGCTCCTCTCCAAGCTAAATTTTCTAGAGAAAACATATATTTTTTAACTCCATTAGCGTCAACATTATGACCCATGTTCGGAGCTATATTAAGGTTATACGTACTAGATAGTACTGAGTCTGGATTACCTCTTAACAACCCACCACTTTTTTGTAAATTTTTAAATGTATAATAAGGGTTATCTTTAGTCCAAGTTCTACAAAACTCGGTTGGTCCTACACCCCCAAATATTCCTTTGTCTATAAATCTTGCTCCACTACCTTTAGATATTTGTTTATACCCATCATTAAATATTTTAGATGTTTGGTCTATTGCATGACCTGCATGTTTTCTTTTTGCCCCACCCATTAAAGGTGCTGAATCAATTAATTTTTGTGTTTGGTCTAAAATACCACCAACTCTTTTTGGTTTTATGAAAGACCTACTATATAACATTCCTGGAGGTGCATTAACTGAAGCTAATGAGGTACTTCCGAACCAAGTAAATCCTGCCGCTAATCCACCACCATCAGTATACGCTTTCCCTTCTAAACCAAAATTATATTTTTTCCATAAAGCAACACCATTAACTGTCTCCAATTCTTTAGCGACTGCTCCTGGACCATAAACTAATGATTTTGTTTTTCTACCAAATTTATCTGTTGGTGTTGCATTGTTTGGACTTTCAATATTAGATGGTTCTGTACTTTTAGAACCAACATAATAAAACGGTGTTACATTTGTCACTCCTGGGTCTAATTGGACCCTACTGTAGTCTGGTCTATACTGGTTATATACTAAATTATCTTGAAATAAACTCTTTTGTTGTTGAGCCCCCATGTGTGTTATGAAGTTATCACTTGGGTTTGGTACTGATAAATCATTTTGTGGTATATTATTTCCATTACTTAAAAATTCCCCTATAGCATCTGCTGTAGCTGATATATTGTCTGTTACACCCGCATAATTAACACCATTTAATTTTAGTTGGTTTATGTCTGGAATAAAAGGTAGGTTTTGGTATTGACCACTTATTTCTGAAGTCCCATCATAGTTACCTGATAATCTATTTAAATAATCTTCACCTTTAAGATATGTTAGTCCTGGTGATATACTAATATTATTACCGTTTTGATTATCTAGAGTATTAAATGTTTGATTTTCTGATAAATTTAACTGAAATAGTGGAAGTGCTGCCAACATTAACGGACTATCTGAACCTATCGATGTGTTTTCACCAGTATATAATTCATAAGGCCCATAACATGAGATAGTAAATCCTATCGGTTGTATTGTGTTTGGTGTTACATATTCTAAATGTGTTTCTGTAAATAATTTATTGGTATTAATAGTTAATATGTCTTTGTAGCCACCTTCTGGTCCGTATTTATTATCTAAAAAACTAACCCCTTTCCAGTATTCACCAGAATCCTCAACTGTTTCTTGGTTTATAACTGATTGTTCTACAGTTTGACTTATAACTTCATCACCTGGTTGTTGTACTCCAAATGGTGGTGGTATAGGATTTCCATCAGATAAATAAGAACTTTGTAAATTTTTACCCAATAGAAAAATTCTTAAGGATGCTGTAGAAGCTGGTGTTGGTTTCCATGGACCTAACGTTCCAGCACTTTTAATTCCTGTATTTTTACCTAAACTCATATTGTTTTATTTTAAACACTATTTAATTGTGAAAACATATCTTGTTTTTGTCCACTACTAGTTCTACTAAAAGCATCCATAAATGCTCTTGCATCAACTCTTGCTGATTCACCCTCGCCTTGAACTGTTATTGTTCCACCCACTTGTAGTGTTTGTCCACCACCAGCACCAGTACCACCCATTAACGCTGATTCTAAAGCATCAATACCTTGTCCACCATCCATTTGTGTACCAGTAACAATGTAGTCACCAGCTCTAGTATTACGAATTTCACCATCAGGGGATATAATAGCATCATTTAAATTAACCCCATCCTGGAACATTTCTAATACTGTTTGTTTAAATTTACCACTAAATGAGTCTATAATTTTATTTCTTTCTTTTTCTTGTTCTTTTTTTAAGTCTTCTAATTTAGCCTCATCTATTGTACCACCCTCAGCTTTCTGTTTTTCTAAAGCATCAATATCTGCTTGTCTAGTTTCAAAAGCTTTTTGTTGTTCTGGTGTGATTTGGTTGGATGTAGGTATTGTACCTGCTAACATTTGTGAAGCTGTCATCGCATCTACATCAGTAGAGCTACCACCCATTAATCTTATTTGTACCCTTGCTGCTGCTTCAATACGAGCTAATGCTTGTTCACTTTTTTCCGCGACCGTAAGTTGTTGTCGATATATATCAGTGTCAGACATACCTTCTTTTCTTAATAACTCCATTTGTTCGTCTGTAACTTTTGTCACATCTACCATTTCTTCAATACCTGGAATTTTAACTTGTGCAGTACCGTCTTTACCTATCTGAGCCATAGACGCTATAAGTTCTTTATCTGTCTCAGTCATATCACCAACAAATTCTAATTCTGAGAAGACTGCTGCTCTTCTTGCAGATTTTACTGCTGTGTCAGCTAATTCTTGGTAACTCATCCCCATAGCTTCCGCTTGGTCTCTTAATTGTCGTCTTGATTCAGGAGAAATTGTAAACTTACCTTTTTCTTTATCAAAAGTTACAGCTGCTGCTGCGGTATCCACAATAGCGTCTTGTAAACCTTCTAAGTCATTAGTTGCCATATACATTAACTTAAATGGGTCAGCTAAATCACCAACTGCACCACCAATTACCTGCATTCTTGCTGCAAAGTCTATAGCACCTTCTGGGTCTAAGAATTTTTCCGCCATACTGGTTACTGTGGACATTTCTAAACCTAAAGCTTGTGAACGAGCAACCATTCTAGCTAAACCTTCCACACCATTCTCAAAACCGTATGTATTAATTAGTTTGATGTTTCCAGTAACGTCACCTAAAAACTGTTCCATAGTGACACCTAATTCCTGACCTGTTTGTACTATTTCTGTTAATGCACCATCAGCTTTATCTATACCACCAATTGCGTCATCTAACGCAAATCCAGCGGTATCAAAAGCATCTGCGAATTTAGCACCATCAAAACCATCTAATGTTTTAGTTAATAAAGCACTTCTACTCATAACTTCTGGTGAAATGTATAAGTTTCTACCAATTTCTTGAGTTATAGATTTAAAAGCGGCTAATATTTCATTTGCTCTTAAACCAAATTCAGCACCTTCCGTTGCAGCTTCATTAATTAATTCTATTTGGTCTATTAATTGAGCATTGGAGAATCCAATAGATTTGGAAAGGTCTAATCTTAATGTATCTTCATAAGCTAGTAAGTCTAACACCTTACCCATGTTCTCCGCTGATACCGCAGTACCTCTTCTCAGGTCTGTTACCATTTTACTTATCTGTTGTATATCACCAACAGACATATCAGACATAGGTGTACGTTGTTTGTTAATTTCTTCTAGTGCTGAGAAAAATTTAGCGTTCATTCCTTCTCCACTAACCCTAGTTCTTTTACTTTCATTACCAAGATAGTCTTTTAATCTTTCATTTTCAGCTTCTAGTTCTGTAACTCTTTTTTCTAAATCAGGGTCAGCTAGATATGATGGTAATGGGTTTTTTATACCCAATAATAAAGCTAATTTGTAAGAATATGGGTTACCTTTCTTTCCGTAACGTTTTATGGAGTTAACTCGGTCTTGGTGTGTTGGTTCGTCTTTTGTGTTAAAAATACCTATTGGCACTCCTAATTCAGGGTGAGAAGCTAAATAAGCTTTTGCCCCAGATAAAATACGTTCAATAAAGAGTTGTTTTAACAAACCAGTCATACTAATTCTATTTATTATAAATAGTTAGTAGGAGGATTTCCTTTTGTTTTTTGCTTGCTCTACTGCCTCATTTTTCTTATTAAACTCTTCTGTTAAGAAATTAACGTAAAACCTTCGTTCAAATGTAGGCATAACTAATATATCCCTCCAAGGAATATGTAAGTGTCTCATAAGGTAGTAAAACTCTTGCAATAGGGCATTCCTATATGCCGTAGAAAGGACGAAAAAATTCAATCCCAAAGGCAATACGTGCTCCAATCTCCTCGTTGGACGGTGTCATCACTTTCACACTAAGGTCTAATTCTGGTGCGTTTTCTCTAATAACTTTTCTAATTCCTTGGGAATCTTTGATAGGCATTATTTGTATAGTTTGTGCTATGGACATTGGGTCTCTGACACCATCTATCTCTTTTACTACCATTTCTAGTTGTTTGGTTATATAAGGGTTTATAGGGTGGTCTTTATAGGTTTCGTTAACTTTTTGTAGTTCTTTTTCTATTTTAGGTGAAATAAGAGTTAGTTTACACTTCTTTTTGGATACTTCTAAATAGTGTTCGAATTCACCTTTTTCATCCAAACTAACACTAATGTCTTTGGTTTTTAAAACAGATAAGTCTATTGTAGTTTCAAATTCATTTTCTGTTTTTGGGTCTTTAAGTTTAACTGTATAATCTGAACCAAAAGCTGTGTTACGTAAAAAAATTAATATAGCTTCTTTATCACATTCAGCTAATTCCTCTACATTAATATCTTTATCTAATATTTTTCTATCTAATAATGTGTGAATTAATTTTTTACTACCAATCATAGATGGTGTAGATAGTAAATTCTCGTCAGAAGCATTTAAATAAGTTACTTTTACAGTTTTTTTTCTACTTTCATAAAAAATACCTTGTGATGGTAATGATACCACGTCATAAGGTAATATAGTCTCTAATGGTTGTTCGGTTTGCATATTATATTATATATTTTAATTGCTTTAATGTAAATACTTAGACTTACATTTTATTTATATATTATAAGTTATTGCAATGTTATTATTATGTGTATTAAAGTCAATAGGTAAAATAAAAAATAATTGCATAAAAAAAGTCTCTGACGAGACTTTTATTATATTATGTAGTGTATATTAATAAACTAACACACATCTATCTGGTCTTAGTGTAGCTGTAATATTTGCTAAACCATCATCACTATAACTTAAATCATTAAAGTTAACATCTGTTAAGAAAGTTCCTTGTAATATCCATTTTTCCACTACTACCCCAGTTGGGTCTAATAACTCTAAATCTATATTTTTCTTGTATCCTGCAGCGTAACCCATTCTACCTGTTACTGACTCTGAGTGCATTCTTACCCACTCCATTAGTGCTTGGGCTGCGGAAGGACCTATAGGGTCTCTAAAAGTTACATTAATTGTACCCCAAACAAATCTACCTGCAACATAAGTCGATGTGTTTAAAAAAGGTACTTCTACCGAGTTTATAGTAATTTGTGGTCTAGATGTACTTTCCACGTACCATTCATTAATACCTAAGGAAGAGTCAAACCTTAGGATAAACCGATTCTTTTTCTTCGGTTCATACGGTACGGGCATTTTCATTAACAAGTCAGCCATTGTATTTTATTTTATTTTAATTATTATTTTTTTATTAATCGGATTAAAATCCTTTTATTATAAATATACGGTTATGGAAAAAAAAGAGTGTTTAACGTTTCTTAATTACAATTTTTCCGTATCCACCTTCAGATGTGTCGTAAACAATAAATGTAGTTTCCGGAAACTCTTCTTGTAATTCGTCTTTAATATACTCTACCATCGCATTTATATTACCTAAATCATCATCACTAAATCCTATAGATAATTTATCATACTTAGAGTTTACTAACTTATTTGTTCCATCCATTATTTTATTCACATAATCTCTAAAAGCTATTTTTTTATTTTCTTCCGGATTTATAGCAGAACCAAAATCCAAACCAAATTTATCAGCAAATTCAACAGAAGAAACTGGATGGTAATCAATTTCATCTAAATAAATCTCTAAGGTCTTTTCTGGTGTAAGATATTTTGTTTCAGGGTATGTTATTTGGATATTACTTAACATATCTGACAATTCTTCCTCACTAAATGTTCTAGATATAACAATATCCATCCCTTTTCTAAGTGTAATTGGTTGGTGTCCTCTCGCTGTTATAATAGATATTGGTTGTGCGTTTATTAAAGCTTTTTTGAATGTTTCGAATGACGGAGCAAAATATTTGTTATCTAAAGCGTCTTTTAAATCCATTATAAATTCTTTTTCTTCCCTAAAGTTATAAAAAGCGTCATCATCTAATTTATAATTTTTATCATTCCTAACTTTTGCAAATTTTTCAGTGGATACTTGTGTTGGTTCCCACTTACCATCTTTATATTTTAACATCCTAATTTTAGTAGGCATATTAACTATATTGTCATCCCAATCAAAAGAATAAGCTTTCACATTAGTAGTTCTATCTTCCTGTTCTATAAGTTTAGATATCCTTTTTACTTGCCTTTCACTAATTATTATCTTTTGTTCCATATAATATAAATACTGTTTTGTTTGGTTAATATTTATTTTTTACTTATCTTTGTAGTATAAATAAAAAATACTTTTAATTGTAACAATAACACTGATTTAATCGTATATATAAATAACAGTATTAATCACTAAAAATAAAATTATGACCATTATAGAAATCTTAACTACCTATCTAATTATATCAGAAATACTAATGATGTTTTTTCTATTTATTAACACTGAAGAAATTAAAAAGTCTTATCTTTCTTTTGAAGAAAAGAGAAATGGGGTACCTTCGGATGGTTGGTTTACTTTCTACATTATAACACACATCTTAAAAGCTCCTTTATTAGCTCCATATATTGGTGTATTGATGTTACTTAATGGTGGTAAGTTACTTCCTGAAGATAATTAAATAAAAAAAGGTCCTGTTGGACCTTTTTATTTTAAATTCTTGATAGTGGTTTGATGACTTGTTTCATCTTTTTTATATCCTCTTGAATTAATCTTTCTTTTTCTTCTTCTTTGGATTCGTTTTTTATAGATTTTTTAATAGCTTTGTCTCTAGCCATTAAATAATCGTCAGAGTCTATGTCTCCATCACCATCATGGTCTTTTTTCTTACCTTCTTCCACCTCACCTTCATACATTTCTTCTTCTAATTCAGGATAAGGTAAGTCGTCAGAAACCTCATCATAACTTCTTGGTTCTCTTTGTGATTGACCCGAACCTATAAGTTCTGCTGTATATGTCATAAAATTACCTAATTTAGTTATAGAGTTTGCTAATTTTCTTCTGGTATCACTATCTTTAATCATGTCATAAGCTTTTTTGACACTACTAATAATGTTTTCTATACCTTCTGCAGCAGCAGTACCAGGATTTCTATCGTACTGACCTTGTTCCATTAGTGTCTCACTATAGTCCTCAACGTTCAAATCTAAATTTTCACTAACAATAGACTCACGAATAAGTTTAAAGGCCTCTCTAATTACTGACTCTATCTCTATTGGGTTATTGATTTCTTCTAGTAATCTTTCTAGTTGTCCTTCACTAATAATTATATTTTGTTTTTTACCTTCCGTGAAAGTTTTTTTACCAGTTAATTTACTTTTAATCGTTTCACTTAATATTTTTTTATTAAATTTCATATCACTTTTATTTATAAATATACATTAAATATGAATGGGGTTACCCCCACTCATATTATTATTTTTAAACATCCTCAAATGAAGCCCCTGTAGGTGTTACTAAGAATTCTACAAAAATATACTCTAGAGCTCTGGTTGGTTTGATGTAAATCTTACCACTCATTTCATTTCTATCTATTTCTTCTGGGTCACTTGATAATACAACTCTAAAGTCTGTTAAACCTCTATCTCTTCTAATTGAGTCTAGAATTGGATTAACTAGGTCTAGGAATTGTTGTCTTACTATATCATCATTTTGTTCAAATATTAATCTAACTGAAACAGCTGAAATTAATTTTCTAGTTTGTAGTAGTAATCTTCTAACATTAATTCTATCCAAAGCAGATTCTTTAATTTGTAGAGTTTTATTACCCCAAATAATTGGTCCTACATCACTAAACGTTGCGATAGGATTAAGTCTACCAACATATAACGTATCTCTTTCATCAAGAGTAAGTTTCTTTCTAGCTTTTACAGCTTGTACTATACCTCTAGTATAACCAGCTGAAGCGAACCATGGGAATGATACGTTATCGGTTAATGCTATATTTCTCATCACCTCTGCTGTTGGTGGGATAAATATTTGTTTATTGTTAGCCGTATCTCTTACTTGAATCCAAGGATAGTATGTTGCTGTATAATTAGAATCTATTAGTGAGTCTTCCATAGCATCTACTGCTTCTTCAGGACTTACCATATTAGCTGTATCAGTAGTGTTAGTTACGAACATATTATAGTCTGGTGTTGTTGTAACATATAATGAGTCAGCTCTTTCATCCTCAATCATATCTATAGATTCGTTTACTAACCCTAAATTATCAACATAATTAATACCTGGTGTAGCGAATACATTAATATCAACAGCTTCTGGATTACTAAATGTATTAATAGCTCTTAGATACGCAAAATAATCTGTATTTGCTTCAGTACTACTTAGTTTCTTAAATGAACCGTCTCCAGTTGCTGTAGGGAATTCTGTTGTTACACAAGTTCCGTTTAAGAATCCAGTTAGTCCCATTCTATAATCATCTGTATTAGACCTTGTTTTTCTATAAATGTCCCAACCATCAAATCCACCATGTGGTAATACAGTCCATTTACGTGCTCTTAATTTTTTATAAGGGTCAGTACTTAATGTTGGTTCTTTTTGGAATGATGTTACACCACATTGGAATATAGATTTATTATTAAGTGTTGTTCCAGACCAATCTAAGTAGGTACCTACACCACCTTTAACAACTGTTGCTCCTGAATCCATATGGAATCCTTCAGTTATAGTTGCCCAATCAGTACCTTCTGTACCAGTACATATACTAGTTGGTGGTTGTTGTGATTTGTAGTCAAAGAAGTCAGCGTCATATCCTACTCCAGCTGAGTTTGATATACCTAGATATACTTTTGATATTTTATCACCACCACTTAAAACTTTATTGTTACCAGTACCTGAACCAAATGGTGGGTCATAAATTGTCTCACCAGGTGTGTAGTACTTAGTTTTATAACTAATAAATGGACTTAAAGAACAGTTATAAGTTCTAAATCTATAACCTTCAAACCCACAAGGTAAAGAACCTGAAAAAGTTCCATCTAAAACACCTTCACCTAAATATAACATAATAAATTTAGACTTTAATTCAAATTCACCTGTAGATGTACCTACTTTTCTACCAACAAATGAAACTTTTGTTGGGTCTAGGCTACATCTTGTAAATTTCTCTAGTACGTTAGGTGCTGCATCTGTATCATAAAAATCTCTAACTAAGATATCAAACTCACCTCTTTCAAAAGATAAATTAGCGAAAGATATTTTTATTTCTTTATTAGCTGCGGTACCGTCTGATATAGAAACACATTTAAATAGTCTAAATACGTCAGTACCTTGTAATTCTGATACAATCCATGGAGTTTCAGGTGTTCTCCACTGATTCATTTTCCAAGCGATTGTATTAGTGTTTGTAGCTGCTCTAGCTGATGGAAGGTAAGTTAAACAACATTGTAATCCTCTAACCTTACCTTTATTCCATAAATCTTTTAACATAACTGGATAAGACTCTTCAATAAATAAAGGAACGTCTTCTCTCTTTTTATCAAAAGGACTAACCCCAAATACCTTAGAAACATAATCTTTAGATGTGTTAGTCATGGAAGTTTTAAATGTATATATATTTCCAGCTGCTGTAGTTGCACTAATCCCAAATGGTTTAAATGGGTCTTCTAGTACATCAGCGTAAGTTCCAGTACAGTCAAAATTAACTGTATTAGCTGTTACATCGTATTTTGGCCCTCCAGAACCTGTCGTACTTAGTCCCCTAGACCTTAATGTAGCAACTACTACCCCATCATATTCATCATAAGCTGGGACATTAGTATAGTATTCTACGTTTATTGCACATGTCGCTGAATAAACTGTAGTACCTGAATTTTTAAGTGATAATGGTCCTGTTTGACCTGTTGCTCCTGAATAAGCAGTACCACCAGCAGATGCATTTACTGTATCTGCGGAAGCTGTTCCGTGATATAGTTGATATGAGACACCACTATAGGTTCCTCCACTACAACAATCACTATTTGAGTATTGGAATAGTCCGTAGTACCAAGCGTCATTTTTATATGATGTATAATCAGTACATAACGTATCTAATCTATTTGTTATTGTTACTGGTTGTGTATAACCACTAGTAGCTCCAGTTGCTACTGAAGTTCCAGATGTAGTCACACACCCATATTGGTAAATTCCACCATTATAAGCGAAACAAGTTCCAGTAGTAGCTGAACAAGAAGCGTTATAAAGGTGTGTTGTGTTTGTAACAGTAGCTTTTACCCACGATATCACATCATCATTAAATGTTGGTAGTGTTGAACCGTTATTTAATGTTACTGTAGAAGTTGCAAATGAAGGGTCTAGTAGTCCCGGTAATGTTAGTGGGTCTGTTAAAGTTGCGTCGTCATAAACAATAGAACCTAAAGCGGTATTACTACTAGCAGTAATTGGCACAAAAATATCAAAGTAAGCTGTATAAGCTGATGTTGTAGTAGTATTACCAACCGTACCACCAGTACTTACACTAAATTGTGAAGAGTCTAAACTACCTAAAGTTTTAATAGACCAAGATGGTCCCGCATCATAACCACTAAGACCTAACACTCTTGTTACGAATAATTGGTTTGATTGACTTAGATATGATTTCGCTATATATCCTAATTCATATTTAGGTATTTGTGAATCTACGTATTTTGTAGGTGATGTACCTCCAAAACGAGTTATAAAATCATCATATGATTGTATGAAAATTGGTTCGAAGGCTGGACCCTTTAATGCCTCACCTACTAAGCCTAATGTTGTAACACCAACACTTTGTGCTACAAATGTCAAATCTTTCTCCGATGTATATACACCAGGAGAAACAAATACTTTATTACCGTCTGCCATTGTTATTATTTTTTAAAATTATTATTATTCTATATTTTATTAATAAATACCTAACCTAAACCCAAAAGTTTTTGAAATTGAATGTATAAATACATTAGGTATGAAAAAAATCATACTATTTTCATACTTTCTAATAATTATAGCAAAATATCCCGTTTTATGAAGGCAAACAATAAAAAAATAAAAAACATAAAAAATATTAAGATAAGTAGTGATACTCATTACCTATTAAAAAAGTACTGTAAAAAACACGGACTTAAGATGTTTGCTTTTGTAGAGTTGTTAATAAAAGATAAGTGTAAATCAGCTAAAGATATTTACGGGGAATAACTACCTAACTAAAGTTTCTGTTATAATAATATAAGCTGAAGCAGTAGATGTTGTTTTAACTATAGTAATACTTACGGTATCTCCAGGGTTAACCATAACAGGTTCATTTAATATTACATTATTAATTCTAAACTCAACACTTTTAACATTGTTTGTTCTAGCTAAAGTAATGTTGGTTTTATAATTATATGTTTTTGTCGTTGCTGTAGTTATTGAGTCAAAATTAATTTTATTTTTAACTTTATTATTTTCTCTAATTTTTTCATTTCTGCTTTCACCATTCATTAAAAGTACTGTTCTACTAACCGCCGGAGTAACCTCAAACTCATCCTCATCAATCAAAAAACCTTGTAATTGAAATTGGTAATTTTGTTGGTAGTATCTTCTTTCTTCAGTATCTATAACTGATTCATCACCTATGGAGTCCATGACTATTGGTATGTAGTGTCCTTTAACAAATGTATAGGCTTGTCTAGATGTAAATTTTTGTAATATTACTTTATTAAATTGATTTAACTCTCTCATCCTATTACAAACTATTTTAACATCGTAAGTTACATCTACAGGAACTGGTTGTGGTATGGTATATATATCATAACCTTTTTTATTACCGTCCCATGTAGGTACTTTGGCAAAATGTACTTGTTTTCTATTTGGTATAGTGTATTGTAGTGATGGGTTTGTTCCATATTGAACGTCTGGTTTTCTAACAACAACTATAAATGGTAGTGATACGTTTTTATCTTTTGTAGAAAATGACCAGGTTTGTGAAAATTCTCCCCACCTCTGTAATGTTAGTATTCTATCTATTACTGGAATTTTTTTACCTGACACAACTACAGGAACATCATCTATAATAAAGTCTAACATTCCTCTATCTAAATCTGCGTGTAATACTGACTTTGGTAGGAATGTTCCGTTTTCTGTTATAAGTTCCGCTAACTCCTTTCTTCTGTTGGGTGTGGTGATACCATCATAACCATATGGGTAATGCCCTTGTACTGGTTGTGGTGTTATATTTATATTTTTTTTATTTTTATTTGGTAAAGCCATATTTTATATTCCGTTAAATTCGTTTTCACTAACAAAAGAACATTTTATTGTTCTATAAAAAGCTTTGTAACCACCTATTGTGTGTGCATTATCAGATGTAACCCTTCCATCATCTGTTACCACATAGTATCTCATTCTATCTTCGGTTTCATTATAACCTATATAATCACCATAATTTATATCTACTTCTAATTCATCTAGATGTTTCATATAAACATTGAATGTTAGATTTCCTGGTTCCATTTGATTTACTAATCCAGAAGCGTAACTTTTATTTTGTGGTTCACCTATATCAACATAAGCTTTAATTTCTACTGGGGATTTATATCTAATTTCTTCTTTTCCGGATTCAGCATAGACATCATCAACATCACTAAGTTTTTTGTCTACTCTAAATAAAACTAGTGTAAAATGCATATCACCATGTAACCACTCCATACCAATATTTTGTTCTAAAGCAAAATCTTCTGAACCAAAAAATTTAGATATTCTTGTTATAGGTACTTTTTTGTTAGCCATATTATATAAGTCTTTATTATAAATACATTTTGACTTCCTTTTCTCTTTTTATTATATTTTAACTATGGATATAAAATTGCCTGAAATTATAGCTAAAGATAAATTACTAAAATATTCTGGTGCAAATAACTATATTATAGGTTTAAGAGAGTCTTTTAAATCTGGTAAAATAAAAGTATTAACACTGGAACAATCAGAATATATAGTAAACAATTTTGATGTTGTCCCAAAAGTAGTGCGTAGATGGGTTGATATTGATGAGCCCTATTCTAATGAATTACTAGCAACTAAATTCTTATCTAAAGCACCTTCTACTATTTGGGTTGAAAAATTACTGTTAACTAATGAGGATAAATATCATGTTTGGGGTAAGATTTTAGAAACTAGTGCATTAACTTCTTTCTGGGTACCTAGGGACCAATTAATTAGTAAACCAAAAAATGATATTGTTGTTGATTTTACAGAGTTTTCTCATAGACCACCATTTAACCACCAAAAAGAAGCTATAACTAAATTAGTTTCTAATAAAAAATATATTTTAGCTGATGATATGGGTTTAGGTAAAACCAGTTCTGCTATTATGGCAAGTATTAGTTGTAAAGCTAAAAAAATATTAATAATTTGTCCTGCGTCATTAAAGGTTAATTGGAAAAGAGAAATAGAAAACTATACTGATGCCGATGTTGGTATTGTGGAAGGTAAGAAGTGGTCTGAAGGTAAATACATTATAATAAATTATGATATATTAAAAAATTTTCATTCACTACCTAAGTCTTCGGACAAAAAAACAACTTTATTAGATTCTAATTTTGATTTAGTTATAATAGATGAAGCTCATTATGTTTCTAATGGTAAAGCACAAAGAACTAAATTAGTTAATAATTTAACCACTAAAATATCTAGATTATGGTTACTTTCGGGTACACCGATGACTTCTAGACCTATGAATTACTATAATTTATTAAAGTTAGTTGGTTCTAGAGTTGCTTCTAATTGGATTAATTATGTTAGACGATATTGTGATGGTAAACAAATTTTTAGGGGGTATAGGAAAGTTTGGTTAACTTTTGGTGCTACGAATCTAGAGGAATTAAGGGATAAGACTAATGATAAGGTTTTACGAAGATTAAAAGAAGATGTTTTAGATTTACCTGATAAAATAATAACACCAATATATATGGAATTAAAATCTAAAGATTATGAGGATGAGGTTGGGGAGTATAAGGATTGGCGTAGGGAAAATAGGAATAAAGGTATTTCTATACAATTATCAAAACTAATGAGGGTTAGACAAATTATTGCCTTAGAAAAAGTTTCAGAAACATCACAACTTATTGACCAGTGTCTACAACAAGATAAAAAAGTTATTGTTTTTACTAATTTCACAGAACCCTTAATGCAATTACATAACAAATATAAAAAAGAGTCTGTAATTCTTAATGGTACAATGAAAAAAGAAGATAGACAAATTAGTGTAGATAGATTTCAAAACGATGATAAAGTAAAAATATTCATAGGAAATGTAAAAGCTGCTGGGGTAGGAATTACATTAACAGCAGCTGAAGTAGTAATATTTAATGATTTATCTTTTGTACCTTCAGATATGTCACAATGTGAAGATAGAGCATTTAGAATAGGTCAAGATAAAAAAGTATCCTGTCTATACCCAATATTTCAAAATACTATAGAGTATAAAATATATAATATTGTAAATAATAAAAAATCAGTTATAGATACGGTAATGGGAGATAATATAGGTGATGAAGATATTATGTCAGAAATTATAAGTATGTTGTAGAAATGAGTTATTCAGTATATTTATAATAAAAAGAAATATCATGGCTAAAAAAGAATTAACTAAAAAACAACTTAAAAAACAGTTAACCACACTAACTGAAAATGAAAATAAACGTTCAGAAGGTGAGCTTAAAAAAGATTTAAAAAAATCTTTTGATGCACTAAAACAGTTAGATAGGGTTACTACAGGTCAAAAAATAGGTGATGTAACTATAACTAAATCTATGAATAAAAAAATTAAAAACGCTAAAAGATATATAGAAGACCTATATGATAATATTACAGATGGTCAAATAGAAAAAAAAGAACAAAAAGAAGAAGAAATGGTTGGTTTAGAAAATGAAAAGTCTGAAGGTTATGGTAAAATGCCTATGGAAGCACTTGGTGAAAATGTTGTTAAAATATCACAAAAAAAATTAAATTCAATAATAGAGAGAGTTGTTATTGAAAGAAAAAAACAATTGTCTGAAGATTCTGAAGGAGAAGAAACTTATAATTATGGTGAAGATGAGGGTTCTGACAAAAAAGAAGAAATGTCTATGGAAGACCACATTGAAGCTATTGAAGACCACCTAAAGCACCTTAAAAAAGATATGTCTTTTGACGAGGACCGTGAAGAGAGAAAAGAAAAAGGTACAGACTTCGAATAAATCATAAAATATATTAAAAATAAAAAGGTCCTTTATCGGACCTTTTTTAATGCCAAATCAAAGTATTTATATGTAAAGGATATTTTATGCCACTAACTATAGACCCATTAAAAAGAGAAAAATTATTTACCCAAGTTAGACACTTATTAGGTGCTCCATTAAGAGGAGTTGAACTTGAGGATGAAATGTTAGATACAGCTATTGAGTTGGCTATACTAGATTATGGACAGTATGTTCAAGATTGGTTAATAGAGAATCAATGGTCTGCTTTATATGGTCAAGATTTAGATGTTATTTCACTAACTAACGCTTTTTTAACTAGAGATTTAAATTTTGAAACTTCTTTTACTTACGCTTATTCTAAAATAGTTGGTTTACAAGCTGGTGGTCCTTACCAACTAAAACAAGATTTTATAACACTAGTTGCAAATCAACAAATTTATGAAATTCCAGCAGGAAGAGAAGTTAATGAAGTTTTATGGTATACTAGAGCTGAATTAAATGAATCTTTTATTGACCCATTTTTAGGCCCTTTTGGTGGTATGGGTGGAAATTTAGGTATGGGGGGAGCACAAATGGGTATCCAAGGTTCTTATTTTCTAATGCCAGCTTTTGACATTTTATTGAGGATGCAAGATAGGAATCTGAAGAATAGGATGATTGGTGGTGATATGACTTATAGAATGACAGCTGGGGCTGGCGGTATTCATGGACCAAAATTTTTACACCTGTACAATGTGCCTGGTGGTAGATTTGATTTTGGTAATATCATGACCAACCAGCATAGAGTTTATTATTGGTATTACGATTCTGGACCTGAGACTAGAAATGAGTGTTTAGCAGCTAATAAAGATATAATTTTATTACCTAGTGATGTGACTTTAGATGAGATGTCCTATGAGGAACTTAACTCCCCAGCTCAATCATGGGTTAGAAAATACTTTTTTGCTAAAGCTAAAGAAATGTTAGGTAGGGTTAGAGGTAAGTTTAGTGGAGCTTTAAAAACCCCTGGTGCTGAACTAACACTGGAATATGACGCTTTATTATCCGAATCAAAGGATGAGGTAGCTAAATTAGTTGAGGAGTTAACTTTAAGATTAGAAAGATTACGAAATGATAAAATGTTAGAGAGGAAAGCTCTTGAGGCTGAAAACCTAAATAAGTCTCTAGGTTTTAGACCTATGAATCCAGGTTCAATATTCATAGTTTAGTATGGGATTTTTTACAAAAATAGATTATAATAGGCAGTTACGACAAAGTGGGGGTACAGCAACTTTTAGTGGTAGTACAGATATGACCGAAGCTTTATCTGTGGGTAGTGGAATAACTTTTAACGGTGAAATGTCTGGGTATGTTGCTGATTGGCAAAGTACGTTAACAACTGGTAATGGATTTCCTTGTTCGACTGGACACACTTTTATAGTGGGGGCTCATTCAGCTACATCAGCTTCTTGTAATGTTAATATAACATCTTTTTCTGGTGTAAGTGGTACAACAGCCGTTTTATCGGTAGGTCAAGCACCTATTGACCCTATAAGTGGTGGTTCAGCAAATCCTGGAATTAGTGCCAGTACTGTACAAATTAAAAGAGATGGCTTATTAGATGCTTATGGTAGTGTTAATGATGTTTCTATAGATGCATCAGGAAATATAGTTAAAGCTGGTAGTTCTTCTAGAAGATATAAAACTAATTTAGTTTCAGTTCCATCAGGAAAATATATGGGACTACTTAAACTAACACCATACCATTTTAAATATAAAAATAATGGAATGAATGGTTTTGGTCTTATCGCTGAAGATTTACATGCTCTTGGTTACACTGAATTAGTTATGTATGATGGTGATGGTAGACCTGATAACATACATTATAAGTTATTGTCTGTAGCTCTTCTCCAACTTATAAAAGACATTAGGAAGGACATTTATGGTGGTGATTTACACACACCATCTAATATTAATGAAAAAGATTCTATAACCAAAGTGGTTTCTGGTGATTACAAAACAAATGGAGAATATTTAATTGTAGCTATTACAGACTCTAAAATTACATTAGATTCCACTATAGACACTAAAATTAAAATAAAATCTTTAGCTAATACACTTGTTTTACCTGATAAAGGGTTAATAGACAATAAATGGGAGAATGTAGAACTAGATGGTGATAGTTCAGTAGAATTTGTATTTATTTCCGAATTAAATTATTGGGTTATAGTTAGTTCAGACGGAATCAAAAATTCCTAATTCTTCCATAAAATAATTTTCACTTAAATTTAATTTTTCCCAAAAAAGTTTTTCTTCGTTAGATAGTTCTAGAATTTCTTCTAGGGTATCCTGGTCCGCTTCTTTTCTTGGTATTCCGTTTATTAGTTCACATTGTGATTTAGTAAAGTATTCTCTGTCTTCTGGTTTATTTTTTAATAAACTATCTCTTACTTCAGGCTTAAAACATACTAATAAAGGTTCAACACGTTTATTGTATATAGAAACATATCTAGGTACATTATACTCCCCCTTTTTGTCTGAAGTTAAATCATTTTCATTAATTTGGTAACAGTTTAAAACTATTGTATCTTCTTCTCCTTTTTTCTTTTTTCTTTGTACGTCACCGTGTGATTTAGCTGTACCATTATTAACGTAGTATATTGTATCACCTAAAGATACTGGTATATTATTATTAATCACCAATTCCATATGTGCTTGTCTAGACATTAAAGCACCGGACTTACTTCTCTGCTTACATCTTTTTTTATATGACTCAATAGTCTGTTTTACCCTGGCTTTATTTGCTATTTGACTTAAAGGTACTTCTTTATTGTATATTTTAGTTAAATACTCATAGTAAAACTCAACAAATTCACCACCCTTACCATCTAATAACAATCTTAAACCTTTGTCTATAAAAATTTCCATATAACCTTGTATTTTTTTAGATTTAATTGAGTTTCCTGTTAGTTTTACTTTACCTTCCCCCGTTAATAAAGCGTAATTTTTTCTTGCTACATTAATACAAGCTGGCCATTGTCCATCAGTATCTAAACCCATTTCACCTCTCATATATAAATCATTATACTCAGCAACATCAGCTTCACTACCTTTATAGTGTTTTCCTTTTTTAACTAATTCATTATTACCTAAACCAAAATATTCTCTTTCTTCTACGTCTTCTGGACAGGAAAAGTTAACACCGTCAGTATCCATCACTAGTGGGTCATAACCTTTTTTCATAAAAAATCTAACCATTTGTCTTAAATATTGTCTAGCTGTACAAGTAACTTTTTCACCCATATCCATATCCCCCCAAGGAAAAACTTGTGGGGCTGACAATGAACCAAACATTGAGTTTATGAATATCTTAATAGGTAGTTGTTTTCTTCCGAATGACTCTGATTTTTTCTTGTCTTTACTATAATATTCTAAAGCTAAATTTTTATATTTTATCCTAGTATCTCTAAAGTATTTTAACATACCCTTCATCGCTTCAGTAATATCACACTTAGGAAAAACTTCATGTACTAATTGAATTGATGGGTATAGTGAACTAAAATCCAATTTTAATACGTTTGTGGAGTATCCGGTTTTAACTAGTCTGGATAATCCACCAACGAAAGGCCGTTTAGATTCTTTAGCTGGAACAGCTAATCCTAAATGATATGACCAAGCCAACATCAACATTTTCCATAAAGTTGCTGTACCCATTGTTGATACTCTTTCATATGTGGTTGGTACCATACCGGCCAATAAAAATGATGCTTGATTAAATTGTTCGTCAACAACCATAGTCTCCCAAAGGTCATCTAGTAGATATTGTTCCACAATATATTCACCTGAAACTTTTTTATAGACTTTTGGGAATTTTAAGTCTAGGTCTTTTAACTTTTTATCATCTGTTGATTTATAAACCCCATTATCAACATTTAAATAAAACTCTTTATTTTCTCTATAGGTTGAAGCGATTTTATCTCCTGGAACATAGACTCGATTAGGTTTTTCAGCTTTTGCAAACTGTGTAATATATTTAAGTCCCCAACTTTTTATTTCTGAATTAATTGTTTGTGTTCTCCTAACTGAATGAGCTATATCAATAGAATTGGTACCCCATATTTGTACTTGACTATATTTTTCCATTTCTGCACCTAATTTAAGTACACCTTCTTTTATTTTGTAACCTTCATTTGGGTTTAGTGTTTTAAATCTTTTTTTATCCATTCCTAGTATGTCTGCTCTTTTAAATAACCAGTCCCAGTCAAAGTTTGAGGAGTTGTAACCACCAATCATGGTTGGTTTTATTTTACTCAATTCATCGAAAAACTCATATATCCCTTCTCTTTCTGACTCATCGTTGTCAGGAATTTCAATTACTTTTTCATAACCCCTATTATCTTTCATACCAATCATAAAAATTCTTCCTTCTTCTGGTGCTAAAGATGTTGTTTCTAGGTCAAAAACAAATCTATGTACCTCATCATAGTCTTCAAAACCTTTAAATAATCTCTTTTTTTTCTGAACTAAATATTGTTCTACTGGAGATAAAATTTGTATAGAGTCTCTATTACCTTCACCCCAAGGACTTAAACCACCCTGTGTAAAAAAACTAACTAAATCTCTATAAGTTTTTGTGGTCTTAACCATATAACATAGACCACTTTTTAACCTATCATTATCACCATCGATAAGTCTTTCAATCATAATACCATATTTTGATATCGCTTCTTTTTGTAAAGCTTTACTGCCTTTATAAAAGTTTTTGTCTTTTAAGTCTCCCACCCAGCAAAAAGGTATAAAAGTATCCGTTTTTATGGATTTTCCTTTTTCTGGGTCTTCAATAATTTTGTAGATTTTATTTGTTCTCCACCCATACTCTATAGCTACAATGTATTTTTCTGGGTCATTTCCTTGTAGGAATTGTTCGATTTCTTCTGCGGTAGGTTTATTCATATTATATTTTTATTCGTTTGTATTATTATCTTTATACTAAGGTATAAATTTTACTTAACATTCGATAAAAATATAATAAATTTTTTAAGGGTAATCAACTTATATTAACAAGGAGATTTCACAAAAGAATCTGAAACAGTTATGTATAAATCTTCTCTTATTGGGACTATTAGTTCTGTATTATCTGAATGAAAATATATTATAAATTGCCCTTCATATCTACCAACTCTATTAACATTATTTTTAGTCCATTTATAGTATATATAATATTCAGTGGGTGCGTTGGGTGATGTTGGTATTTTGGATACGATATAAGCTTTTTTATTAGCAACTTTTAATATCCCAGTATCCACATCTTTCATAGAAAAATATATAGAGGAATTTGCTAGTTTATCATGAAAACTATTAAAGTCATTCCTACCATCAAGTACTAATTGCATTTTTAGTATTGGGTCTGTCGAGTCTTTTCTTATAAAAAATTCCATTATCTAATCTGTTTATTATAAATACATTCTATTTTAGTTATTACTCACACCCCATACACGGAGCAACATCAATATTAATATCATTAATATATGGTAAAGCCAATACTTGATTATAGTCCATAGCTGATGTAATGTTAAACCCTGGATTATTAGCGTTTATATAAGTACGTATGAGGTCCCAAGTATTTTCAGGTGAACTAGTTAAGTCATTCCAACTAGTCCAAGCATTTATATTACCTGTTTGTCCTTGTACAGCTATACCAATTACTTGCCATAATACAGTACTACCGTCAGATGTGCTAGGTCCATTACAACCATTACAATCTAAATTAAAGTTATTTGCCAATAAAGTTCTAGGTAACTCAAAAGTAATGCCTGGAATTATTGTATTTTGATTTCCATTACCTGGATTAATAAAGTAATCCATAACAGAACTATCTGTTGGGTTACCAATTGGTCCACCTGCTGTATCCCAAGGACCTGTAACTGATGTACCAAAAGTGGTACCAGCACAATTCCCAGTTAAAGATGGTGATGGTATTGTTTGTGTACATCCAGAGAAACACTCTACATCACAAGCATTTGGACAACAAGATAACCAAGCTGGATTAGTGTCTGGTGCTCCATAAGTTGCAAAATCTGAACATTCAAAGTATGGTCCAACATTTGATTTGTGACATAGATAACAACACCCATTGTATGTTGTTGTATCATTTTCGTAATAGAATTGGAACGTGTTATCAAAGTAACCACCAGCCCATCCAAAAGGTGCAGCATTTAACAACCCAACATTCCAAGCACCATTTATATTATTTGTGGCACATATATCACAACTACTTAAACAACAACTATAGTCTGTACCACCTGGAACACCTGCACAGTCTGCTGTAGCTATTGGATTGTATCCGAAAGAACCTAGGTCTGTACATCCAGAAATTTCTGTTGAGTATGTACAACTACCGTCGTTTACACTAGCAGATGGGTTATAATTAGTTGCTAATGGGTCTGTACATCCAGATATGACTGTAGGTGGATTTGTCACATTTATAGTAACATTTGTAGTACAACTATAAGTTTGTGTTAAAACAGCCCAAACTTGCATCACAGTTAATGTATATGTACCATCTCCTTGAACATCTACTATAGGTGCACCTAGCGTACTACTACCTGCACTACCTGCACCAACTACTGATGGACTTTGACTACCACTTGGATATGTCCAGTAGGATGTGGTTGAAACTGTAGTTGAACAACTCCAAGAAGCTGTTAAATTAAATGAATTATACGGTATTCCAACAGCACTATTACCAGCCTCTGGTGTTGATGATATAGGTGTAACAACACATGGACAATATTCACAACATGAGTAATTTGTACCACCACTAACATTAAGACAATCACATGTAGCAAGTGAATTATAGTTTAATGCTGTTGGGTCTGTACATCCGGAGGTACATGTTGGTGTGTATTTACAACAACTATAGTCTGTACCACCTATAACAGAACTACAATCACAAGTAGCTAGTGGGTTATAGTCACCTGCTGTAATATCAGTACATCCCGAAATACATTGACCATCATAAACACAACAACTATAGTCTGTACCACCTATAACACCACCACAATCACATGTAGCATTACCATTATAATTCGAAGCTAAAATATCTGTACAACCAGCGGAACAAGGTGGGTCATAAGTACAACAACTATTATCATTACCCATCCAAACACCTGAACAATCACAATAGTCATTATTTGAGTAATTTGTTGCTGTACTAATTCTACAACCAGGTGTACAAGCACTTTGACACTCCGGTGTTGTGTAGTCTACACACTCACAACAATTTTCAAATGGTGTACCACCACTCAACACAGTACCCCAGGCAACAAAGTCGCCTTGATTATATGGTGGATAAAGAGTCATATTTAAAACAGTTTGTTGTATGGTAGTACTAACCAATCCCTGATAAGTGAAACAAACCCAATTATAGTATAAACTTGGGTCACTTGATTGACTAAAGTAATGTGCTGGTAAACTATCACCTATTTGTGGTTCACCTAGTGCTTGCCAAAAACTAGTTGAGTTTATATTTTCACAGCACCCACCTGATATATAATCTGGTAAAGTAGGGTCTACAAAAGTTATATTTGTTAGACCACTAAATTGTTGAGCGAACGCATCTACTGAACCAAAATTAACTGGGTCCCAAGCTGATGAACAATATGACCAGCTATGTACCAAACATTCTACTGGTGGTTCATCAGGAGGGGTATCATCTGGCAACTCACAAGATGGGCAACCACCTGGGCAATTTTCACATTCTTCACAATCTATTAATGAATACCTTTCTTTATTTATTAAAAAGTTATGATATATCTCATCAGCTGTTAAAGGTTTAATATAATACATCATTTGTGATATACCACCTACAAACGAACCTCCAAAATATTTTGCTATTAAATCGTTTTGTTGGGATACTGGTTTACCGTTTTCTCTGAATCCCCAAGCTCCACCACCCCAAGACATATTATAAGGTATCCCAAATTGACGTTTACGATTTAAGTTTGTGTGTCTAGGTATTATTTCTTCATAGTTATCGACAGTATGGACAATTCTACCATTAACATAAAACTTAAGAGTTCCCATCCTATATTTTTTCTCATTAAACCAATGGTATATCGTGTCTGCTGAACAATTTAAATTAAGTTCTCCAGGCCAAAATGTGTCACAAATATTATAAGCTGAATAAGAATATTCACCTTCTATTAAATCATTAACTCCACCAGCATTTAATAAGTCGCAATCCTCTAAGTATAAATTACGGTCAAAAACAACATCAATCTGTAACCAAGTATCTTCACAATTACCACTTAAACTAACAAATGGGCAAATAGGTTCGGAATAAGATTCTTCTAATGCCCAACCACATTCCCATTTTGATTCTGGGGTACAATCATGAGGATTACCACTATCAACACAATCACCAGTAAATCTTATAGTTCTATAACCAATTCTCATGTCATCATCTATTCTAAAACCTAAAGCGTTACTGTAAGCATCACGAGCACCATACTGTTCTCTTAATCCCTTAAAAAAGAAAAACCCACCATTGTTTGTTTGTCCTGTTGGTATAGACCCAAAATGTTTCCAACTATAATTTAGTAGATGTATTGGCATTCCTGTAACAGGGTCTACACTACTACATACTGGGGTAGAACTAATAAAATTATAACCACTAGTATTGTAACAATTTTCAACACTTTGCCCTATAGTATTAATTTTTAAGTAAGTACTAAAAGACCAACCTTTATTAGGTCTGGTTGGTAGTATTTCGTAATTGTATCTATGTAACTTATAAAATCCTTGGTAAAATCCACCTTTTAATTCTTGATAATACCCTGAAGCATCAACAGCATCAATTATTGATGTGTCGGTCCAATAATTCGGTGCATCAATTAGTCCATAGGCTTTTACCTGAGACATTTTAAATCTTTTATCAAAATGTAATTTATTAAAAGTACTTACTATTGGTAGGTTTTTATATATTTCCACACAATCTTGTGGGGGTGCTAATAGTAGATTAGCTATATTTGAATCGTCGTATAACCCATTACTTCTAGCTGCTTCACCTATTTTAATATCACACAATTTTTTAACAAAGGTTGAGGTACAATCACATATTGTTTTTGCACTCAACCAGTAAACTTTACTTATTATTGTAAAAGGTGGTGATAATTCTGGTGAAGCTATGGACACCGGATATTGTGCTGCACAATTTGTAAGTGGTTGTGTTGATGTAGTTGGGTCATTTAAATCTATCCATACAGGTAACACGGAGGTGTCCCCATCACCGATAATCTTTGTTGACCACACTACTTCACTATTAAAGTCTTTTTCATCTGATGTTAAAAAGAAGTCATAGTAAGAGCTATAATTTAATTTAGCGTCTATTCTGTTAAAATTATAATTGTTTAAATTTTGTGTTCCCATTATTAATAAATACAAATACAATACTATTTAATTCTTATCGATATTTATAATAAAAGTTAAATGAGAAGAATAGAAGCTATAACACATGTAATTCAAGAATTAACTCTATTAAAAGAGTCTTTAGGTAAGGGTAATTCCATTCCTCCAACAGAGTTTATGAAATTATCGGAAATATTTAAATTCCGTATAACCCCAGTTAAAGATAGGTTTACAGCGACAATATTAGATGAAGCATCTCAAACAACAGACGACCAAGAACATTTAAATATGATTGATGCTATGGTTGGTGGAATTGTGTCTGGTGAAATTGATGAGGATGATGAAAAAGAAAAAGGTGCTGTTGGTGAAAAACCTGAGGAAGTTGAGAAGTGTGAGTGTGAAGATGGGTCAGCCAGTGTAGATTGTTGTGAAAAAGAAGAAATAGAAGAACTAATAGACTATGACGGTTCTATTATGTCAAGTAAAATTCCTGATGGAAATCAGACTAACCAAACTATGGGAGCTAGTAAAACAACTGACGATATAGTTAGGTCCACTTCTCAATACGGTGTATGGTCAGGTGGTGGTAACTTTTTTAAAAGATATTATGGTGAGTCTGTTGAGGAGTTGGGTGAAATAGATAAGTCTGGTATTTTGGGGGTTGAGGAGACTGAGCAATTAGATTTTGACGACGCTGTAGAATATTATGAAGAGGAGTTATCTATACCCAAAGATGAAGCTGTAGAACGTGTGGAAAAAGAAAGGGGTCCTGAAAGTCTAGAAAAATCAAAAACCGATGGTTCTTTTACTAGACATAGATTAACTGAAAAAGAACGTTTAAGAAAAATTTCTGAGGATAAAGCTAAAGATATGTTAGAAATATTATTATCCGATAAAGAAGATTCTAACGAACTAACTTCTTCGGATAATTTATTAAAAAATAAAGTAGCGTCTTTAATAAAATTAGCTAAAGTTAATGGTGTTAGTATCGAGGACCTTAAGAATATGATTCCTAATAGTTATGAATAGTGATTTAAAACATGATAAGTATGTTTTACCGGACAAACTTGTAGAAAGACTCACTCACAACCTAAATAATATGGGGTCTAACGATAAGGGTTATACTAGAGTTAAGAATTTACTAGACCAAGGACATTTAAATTATGGTCAAGCAAAAAAATTTAAACATGAACTTGAGAATGATTTAACTGGTAATGATTATGAAAATGTTTGTGGTGATGACATGTTATCATTTATAAATAATTGTTTAAATAATAGACGAGAGGGTGTCAAATCTGTAAAAAAAGCTAAGATGAACGCAGGTATGGAAAACCAATTTTTAAAGACACACACAAAAGATAAAAGTAAAAACCCAACAAAAGTAAGAAATGTTAAAGTTTCAACTAAAAACGATGATATAATTAATAACCGAGCTATTTATGAAAATATAGATAGAATAAAACAATTGTTAAAATAAAATAAAATGGCAGATTTTAATCAAAAAAAACCTGGTGAGGGTTTAACTAATGATTCTGAAAGATTTAGAAAACAGATGTTAGTAAAAAATACTTATCCAGCAAATGACACTGAAGGGTATAGCCCTAGTCACCCAAACGCTTTATCAAATGGTGACGACAAAGGTAAAGGTAATGCTATATACTTAGGTGTGTATGGTGAAGATATAGGTACTCGTACTGACATTATGGGTAATGGTGAAGCTAATACCGGAAGAATAAATAATTTAAAAACCAACCTATATGGTAAACAAAATGAATATAGTGCTGGTAATTTAGATTCTGGTCCAGGATTTGAAGCTCAATCGTAACCAAATATGAAATTATTTGATACCTTAATAAATCTTTTAACTGAGGGTGTTAGTAATAGTGTAATAAAAGACGCTATAACTAATAAGCACACTTGTGAATTAAGGTATATGGATGATGAAAAATTACCAGATGGTGGTCAACCACGTGTAATTCAACCAGTTGCTTATGGTTACTCATTAAAAAATAACCCAGTTATACGAGCATACCAAACTTCAGGACCATCCTTAAAAGTTAATGAAGAAGGTATACCGTTACCTGATTGGAGGTTGTTTAGGACCGATAGAATAAAAAGTATGAAGCCTATGAAAGGTGAGGACAGTTTATTCTTGACTTTTGACCAACCGCCATTATATGATACTACAGGGGATAAATCTATGAGTAAAATGATGTACAATTCAAAATTTTAAAATATTATGGCAGACTTTTCAACACTACAACAATCATTAATAAACGCTAAAAAAGTTATGAATAAGGTAGATACTGGGAATTTTTCAAAAGGAAATTCTACTAGTTCATTACCTAATAATGTAAGTGATTCTTCGGGTATATTAAGTGAAAATTTACCCCCAGTCCAACCACTACCAAATATCCCACAAGTAAGTGCATCAGATAGGCAAGACTTATCACCTAAAAAAGGGATGACTGCCGAAAAAATAAATAACTCTAAACTACCTGATGTTATTAAAGAAGCTATGATTAAAAACCCAATACCAGAAATACCATTTAACGGTGGGGTTGGTTTAACAGAAGATTTTTTAAGTGGTGTTAAAGAACAGATGGAAAAACAAGACATTCCTGTTTCATCTAATAATGGTAAATCCCAACAAATACAACCAAATATAAAAAGTAAATCAAATAAATTAACTTCTAAAAATTTAAAATCCTTAATTAAAGAAAGTGTTAGAGAGTTAATATCTGAAGTTGTTGATGAAAGAGTCCAAGAAGCTATAGACATGAAGACTTCTTCTGATGAAAATTTTCAGTTTAAGGTTGGTGACCGTATTTTTTATGGTAAAATTACATCTAGTAAGTCTTTAAAATAATTACTCTATCCCTTTGACTATTTAATTTTTTCATGTTATTATTTTATCATGAAAAATAAAAAATATAAAATATGCGTTTTACCTTCAGACAGGACAGGCGTATCCAAATTTCGTTCAGTAGACCCACATATATACTTACAAAAAATGTACCCAGATGAATTCTGGGTAGATATAATTTATGACCCACCATACCAAGATGATAATTTCTGGAAACAATTCGATTTGGTACACTATCACAGAAGTGTTGGGCCTAATCACGAATTGGCCAGAATGGTGCAAAGAAAACTAACCAAGTGGGGAATACCACACATAATGGATTTAGATGATTATTGGTTACCCACACCAGACCATCCAGCATATATGATGATTAAAAATAGTAATATGCATAAACATATTATGGACAATCTTAAGTTAGCTGGTCATGTAACAACCACGACACCAGAATTTGTAAAAGAACTTAAAAAATTTAATGATAGTGTTTTTATTTATCCTAACGCTATAGATAACGAAGAAAAACAATACATACCAAAACCTACAATTTCAGATAAAGTTAGAGTTGGTTGGTTAGGTGGTTCTTCACACATAAAAGATTTAGAAATACTAAATGGTGTCTTTGGTAGATTACACAGTGAAAGAGAGGGTATGTTCCAAACCGTATTATGTGGTTATGATTTAAGAGGGACTATGACTGAAGTCGACCAAGTAACAGGTAAACAAAAACAAAGACCTATTAAACCTATTGAGTCTGTATGGTATAAGTACGAACAAATATTCACTAATAACCATGGTACTCTTGATGAAGATTATAAGAAAGAATTGTTAGGTTTTAAAAAGAAGTCTATAACGGGTGATTTAAATTCTACATATAGAAGAGTTTGGACAAAACCAATTACAACATACGCGTCAAATTACAATTATTTTGATGTTAGTTTGGCTCCATTAAAAGAACATATCTTTAATAGAGTTAAATCACAACTAAAGGTTATTGAATCTGGATTTCATAAAAAAGCTTTAATAGCTCAAGATTTTGGCCCATATCAAGTAGATTGTGTTAATTTATTTGAGAGGGGTGGTAAATTGAATCCTAAAGGTAATTGTTTGTTAGTTGATAGCAATAAAAACCATAAGTTATGGTATAAATATATTAAGTATCTCATAGATAACCCTAATGCTATAAATGACTTGGGTGAAAAATTATTTGAGACTGTATATCCTAGATATTCTCTAAAAACTATAACAGAAGAAAGAGCTGAATGGTATAGAGAACTGATGAGAAAATCATAAAAAAATTAAATTAAGAAAAAATGGCAGTAGAAATTAATATTATGGAAAATGGACCTATTTTGGTCAAAGGAGAAACCACGGTAACAAAAGGTGGTAAAAAAGTAAAAGTAAGTGAAAATTATGCGTTGTGTAGATGTGGTCAATCCAAGAATCAACCAATGTGTGATGGAACACATAAATCATGTAATTTTAAAGGTTAAAAATATGTATTATCAAGCAATCGTGGCATTCGAAACCGGAGTTATGGACAACGAAGGAAATGCTAAAGTTAAAAAATTTAAATATGTCGTAGAAGCAGAATCTCTTTTTGAGGTTAATAAAAGATTGGCATCTTATTTGTCAGAAGACACTAGAGATTCAGAAGTTGTTTCAATAGCTAAAGCTCCTTTTGAGGACTTTTTACACCCACAATTAACACCTAAATATTATAATTTATAGGATGGGTTACAAGAAAACTTTAGAAAATATAAAATCTTTAGTGGGTAAAAACTATAAAGAAAGTAATGAAGAAGCTTTATATAGACACTTAGGTCTTGATGAGGATACGGTCAAAAAACTAGAACAACATAGTTTAGATATGGCTAAAGAAGAAGTTAAAATAAAAGTTAGATACATCAATAAAAGTGATAATGAAGATTTATCTTACAAATATGTTGATGACAGTGGTTTTGATTTAAGAGCTAATCTAACTAGTAGTCTAATTATCAAACCTTCCGAAATAATGTTAGTACCTACAGGTTTATATTTCGAATTACCTGAAAGTATGGAGATTCAGGTAAGGCCTAGGTCAGGATTGGCCGCAAAAAATGGTATAACAGTACTAAATACCCCAGGTACAGTAGATAGGGGTTATAGTGGTGAAATTAAAGTAATATTAATAAATTTAGGTAAAGAAAGCTTTAAGGTTAATAATGGGGATAGAATTGCTCAAGCTGTTGTTTCGCCAGTAATATCTGGTAGATGGGCAAAACTAATAAAAGTTGATTCACTAGACGACACTGATAGAGGTGGGGGTGGATTTGGTAGTACAGGAATTAAATAGATATGTCATTAAGTGTTGTTTTTAGTACAAAAAAGATAGATTTAGACTTTGTGGAAGTTATAAAAGCTACTTCCGGTATTCATAATATTGAGGTCTTACCTTATGAAAATCCTGGTAAATATTCATTAACTGAGGTTTATAATATGGGTGTAAAAAAGGCGAAAAATGATATTATAGTTTTTTGTCATGATGATATAAAATTTGATACTAAAAACTGGGGTAGAAAACTATTAAACCACTTTAAAAGACATGTCGAATTTGGTATTATAGGTGTGGCTGGGAGCAGATATATGCCATCGTCCGGAAAATGGTGGGAGGACTTTTCTAAAATGCATGGAGCTGTATATCACGAACATGAAGGAAAGAGATGGTTATCAAGATATTCCAAAGATATTGGCAATAAATTAGATGAGGTTATTTTGGTTGATGGTTTGTTTTTTGCTATACATAAAGATAAGATTTTAAAACCATTTAACGAGGAAGTGGATGGTTTTCATTTTTATGATGTTGATTTTTCATTTTCTAATCATTTAGCTGGTGTTAAAGTTGGTGTGTGTACTGATATAAAGATAACACATTTATCTATTGGTATGACGAATGATGAATGGGAAAAAAATAGAATTATTTTTTCTGAGAAGTATAAAGATTTTTTACCGTTAAAAATTAATCGAATAATTAGAAAAAAAGAAAAATTAAATATTTTAATTGGGTGTTTAAATTTTAATGATTATACTGGTTCTGAGTTACATGTTTACGAATTAGCTAAAGGTTTAAAAAAATTAGGTCACAACATCACTATATGTTCTAATGTTGGTGGTGATATGGAAAAGAAGGCTAAATCTTTAGGTATTAAAACTTTTTCCTTACAAGAACCACCAGGATTTAAAACTAGTGATGGAAAAACCAAAATCAACACACCACAAGGTGTCCATACACCAGCAAAAGGCCAACTATATCAAGAATCACTTGTAAAATTTGATTTACTACATTTACACCATAAACCAGTAATAGAACACATACTAAGATTGTATCCCACAACACCAACTGTTTGCACTGTACATTCTGAAGTTATTGATTTAGAACACCCAGTAATAGATAGTAGAATTAAAAAATACATTTGCATAAGACCTGAAATACAAAAATTTATAAATACGTCATTTGATGTGGATATTGATAAAACTAATGTAATTTATAATCCTTTTGATAGTGGTAGATTTAAACCTTACCCTAAACCTAAGGTAGATAAAGAACGAGTGTTATTTGTGGGGACAATAGATTATCTACGTCAACAAGCTATTGAAGATTTAATTGAAAAGACAAAACTGGCAAACCAAGAACTATGGATTGTGGGTAAAAAAAGAGTAGATTTTTTAGATAATATTAATGATGAACATGTTAAATATTTTGACCCTACTTGGGACGTTGAGTCTTATATCAAACAATGTCACTACACAGCTGGAATTTTGTTAGGTAGAACTACTATTGAAGGTTGGTTATGTAATCGTCCTGGTTGGATATATGATGTTAATTCTAGTGGACTTATAAATGATATAACTTTTAATGAGGTCCCTAAAGATATTGATAAGTTTCACTCTACTAATATAATAAATCAAATAATGTCAACCTACGAAGAAATACTATAATATGAAACTATTAATTAAATTTCCTACCAGAGTCAGAGCTAGAAAATTCTTAAATGTTTTAAGTAAGTATGTTAGATTATTAGAGGATAAATCAACACCTATAATTGTTTCTTGTGATAGCGACGATTATTCTATGAAAGAAGAGTTTGTTACGGAAGTAATCGGTCAATATAAAAATGTGACAATGCAATTTAATAATAACAATACTAAAATAGAAGCAATTAATCATAATATGGACACTTTTGATTTTGATATTGTGTTATTAGCTTCAGATGATATGGTTCCTCGTATTAAAGGTTTT